>Ga0102593_1000328_pt1 | contig 94167 bp, 97 predicted proteins | sample AraplaCol_mMS_r2_2_FD_76862 | JGI IMG/M metagenome (GOLD analysis project Ga0102593, IMG submission 76862) | Arabidopsis root microbial communities from North Carolina, USA - plate scrape MF_Col_mMS_r2 (SPADES assembly) (version 2) | ecosystem: Host-associated > Plants > Roots > Endosphere...
ACGGCCACGGCAAGGGCGACAACGACGGCCACGGCAAGGGCGACAACGACGGCCACGGCAAGGGCGACAACGACGGCCACGGCAAGGGCGACAACGACGGCCACGGCAAGGGCGACAACGGCGGCCAGGGCAAGGGCGACAACGACGGCCACGGCAAGGGCGACAACGGCGGCCAGGGCAAGGGCGACAACGGCGGCCAGGGCAAGAGTGACAACGGCGGCCAGGGCAAGAGTGACAACGGCGGCCAGGGCAAGGGCGACAATGGCGGCCAGGGCAAGGGCGACAATGGCGGCCAGGGCAAGAGTGACAACGGCGGCCAGGGCAAGAGTGACAATGGCGGCCAGGGCAAGAGCGACAATGGCGGCCAGGGCAAGAGCGACAATGGCGGCCAGGGCAAGAGTGACAATGGCGGCCAGGGCAAGAGCGGCAGCGGCGGCCAGGGCAAGAGCGACAGCGGCGACCAGGGCAAGAGCGACAGCGGCGACCAGGGCAAGAGCGACAATGGCGGCCAGGGCAAGAGCGACAACGACGGCCAGGGCAAGAGTGACAACGACGGCCAGGGCAAGAGCGACAACGGCAACCCAGGCAAGGGCGGCAACAAGGGCTGACCTAATGCCGGCCGGGATTGAACTCGACCAGCGACAGAATGCAAAGATGAGGCCGGTTTCCGGCCTCATCTTTTGTCAGGTTGAGTTTCCGTCGACTCCACCACTTTCAGGAAGATAGGTGGCTGGATTCCTGCGGCAAGCATCGCAATGAGGAAGGTGAAACGACCTCATTCCGGCCCGCGCGTCTTACGCCGCACAGGCCTCGCACAATCCGCGGATCTCGATCGTCGTCTTCTCGGGCTTGAACTTCTGCCCGCGCACCCAGGCCATCAGGCGGTGGTCGACCTCGTGGTCGTGGAACTCCATCACCTGGCCGCAGCTTTCGCAGATGGCGAAGGCGACGATGCCGTGGCTGTGGCAATCGTCGCCGGGATGGGCGCAGGCGACGAAGGAATTGATGCTTTCGAGCCGGTGCACGACACCGTATTCGAGCAGCTTCTCCAGCGCCCGGTAGACCTGCAGCGGCGCGCGAAAACCGTGATCGCGCAGCTTGTCGAGGATAGTATAGGCGCTGAGCGGGCCTTCGGCCTTTTCGAGCACGTCGAAGACCAGCGACTGGTTCTTGGTGAGTTGCGGTGTCGTCATGAGCCTTGTCCTTGCATGACCGTGCGGTGGCGCCGGGGTAGCAGGCTGAGAATGAAGAGGATCAGCGCCGCGACCACGATCGAGGGGCCAGACGGCGTATCGTAGGTGAGCGAGCCAAACAGCCCGCCGACGACGGCGGCCGCCCCGATCAGCGAGGCAAGCACCGCCATGATCTCCGGCGTGACCGAGAAGCGCCGTGCCGCCGCCGCCGGAATGATCAGCAGCGAGGTGATCAGCATGATGCCGACGATCTTCATGGCGATCGCGATGACGACGGCCATCAGCAGCATGAAGAAGAGTCGCGCCCGCTCCGGCTTCAGCCCCTCGGCCTCGGCAAGCTCGGCATTGACGGTTGCCGCAAGCAGCGGCCGCCAGAGCCAGGCGATCGCCGCGAGCACGAAGAGCCCGCCGCCCCAGATCAGCGCGATATCGGTGGTAGAAACGGCAAGGATATCGCCGAACAGGAAGGCGATGAGATCGATCCTGACCCAGCTCATGAAAGCGACCATGACGAGGCCGATTGCAAGTGTGGCATGCGAGAGGATGCCGAGCAGCGCATCGGCCGACAGCGCCTGGCGCTTCTGCAGGAAGAGCAGCAGCACCGACACCAAGGCGGCGACGGCAAAGACGGCCAGCGTCAGGTTGACTTCGAAGAGCAGCGACAAGGCAACGCCGAGCAGCGCCGAATGGGCGATCGTATCGCCGAAATAGGCCATGCGCCGCCAGATGATGAAACAGCCGAGCGGCCCGGTCGTCAGCGCCAGCCCGACCCCGGCAAGGATCGCCCGCACGAAGAAATCGTCAAGCATGGCGGCCCTCCCCGCTGCGGGAATGGGCGTGTTCATGTGCATGATCGTGCGCATGCTGACCGTCATGCGCATGGGCATCATGTGCATGATCGTGGTCATGGTCATGATCGTGGTCATGCGGGTGCTCATGCGGGGCATGAGCGTGATGCCCGTCATCGGGGCGGCAGTGATCGGTCACCGAACCGTCGGCATGGCGCACACGCCCGTCCGGCAAATGCGTATGATCATGGTGATGGCTGTAGACGGCGAGCGTCTGGGCCGCCCTGCTGCCGAACAGGCGCACATATTCCGGGCTGCGGCTGACAGCTTCGGGCGTGCCGCGGCAGCAGACATGGCCGTTCAGGCAGATCACCGTATCGGTTTCGGCCATGACGACATGGAGATCGTGCGAGATCAGCAGGATGCCGCAGCCGCTCAAATTGCGGATCGATTTGATGAGGTCGTAGAGCGCGATCTCGCCGGCGAAATCCACCCCCTGCACCGGCTCGTCGAGCACCAGCAGGTCGGGTTTGCGGGCGATAGCACGGGCCATCAGCGCCCGCTGGAATTCGCCGCCGGAAAGATGCTGCACCTCGGCACCGAGCATATGGGCGATGCCGGCCGCTTCGAGGGCCGCGTGCATGTCGCGCTCCGGCAGCGGGCCGGTCAGCGTCATCAGCCGGCGCACCGTCAGCGGCAGCGTCCAGTCGATCGAAAGCTTCTGCGGGACATAGCCGACTTTGAGACCGGGCTTGCGCTCCACCCTGCCCTCGTCGGGCTTCAACACGCCGATCGCCGCCTTCGCGCTCGTCGATTTGCCGGAGCCGTTCGGCCCGATCAGCGTGACGATCTCGCCGCGCGAGACGGAGAAATCGACGCCGCGCACCAGCCAGCGGCCGTTCCTGAGAACGCCGACATCCTCGAGCGAAACCAGCGGTTCGCCCCTGACACCGGCGGGATCATTTGCGGGAGAGAGCATCAATTTTTCCGAAAGTGCTGTTGCGTCCTGCTATCGCACACGTTATAGCATAACGCAATTGATGTAATAACATAACATTTGTAATTCAAGCGGAGCCTATGATGAAACGCGCCCTGGGGCCTGCCCTGAAAACCCTGGCCCTTCGAATTCCGGCCGTCCTCGCCATTCCGGCCCTTGCGATCCCCGCTCTCCTCTTTGCCGGCACCATGCGCGCGGCAGATGCGCCCGTTGTCGTCACGTCGATCAAGCCGATCCATTCGCTGGTCTCGGCGATCATGCAGGGTGTCGGCGAACCGGAGCTGATCGTCGATGGCGCCGCCTCCCCGCACACCTACAATATGAAGCCTTCGAACGCGCGGGCCCTGCAGGAGGCCAAGGTCGTCTTCTGGGTCGGACCCGGCCTTGAAGCCTTCCTCCAAAAGCCGCTCGAGGCGCTGGGCGCCGATGCCAGCGTCGTCGAACTCGACAATGCGCCGGGCCTCGTCAAGCTGGCCTTCCGAGAAGGCGGCGCCTTCGAGCCGCATGACGACGGCGACGCCGCGGAGCACGATCACGCCGAAGCCGATCACGACCACGAGCACGGCACCTTCGACACGCATCTCTGGCTCGACCCGATGAACGCCAAAGCCATGGCCGCCATGATCACCACGACGCTGGTCGCCGCCGATCCCGCCAATGCGCTGACCTATCAGGGCAATGCCAAGGCGCTGGATGACAGGCTGGATGCGCTGGACAAGGAGATCGCCGCCACCGTCGCCCCCATCAAGGACAAGCCCTTCGTCGTCTTCCACGACGCCTACCAGTATTTCGAGCACCGCTACGGCATCCGTGTCGCCGGCTCCATCACCGTCAGCCCGGAAACCATTCCCGGCGCCGAGCGCGTTTCGCAAATCCACCGCAAGGTCGGAGACCTCGGCGCCACCTGCGTCTTTGCCGAACCGCAGTTCGAGCCGCGTCTGATCGATGTCGTCATCGAGGGCACCCGGGCAAAATCCGGCGTGCTCGATCCGGAAGCCGCCACGCTGAAGGCCGGGCCCGATCTCTACTTCACCCTCATGCGCGGCATTGCCGACAGCATGAAGGCTTGCCTCTCCAGCGCATGACCCCTCACGCGCTGCTCTGCGCGTCCTTCCGGACCCGCAGAGCTTGGGAGAGTTGAGGCGGAAAAAGGCGGCGACACCCCCGTTCCGCCTTTTTTCTGCTCATCTTATGTAATGATATAACATTAAATACAAAGAGGTTCCCATGGACAACAGACTTCCCGTCACGGTGCTCTCGGGCTTTCTCGGCGCTGGCAAGACGACCCTGCTCAACCATGTGCTGACCAATCGCGAAGGCCTGCGCGTCGCCGTCATCGTCAACGACATGAGCGAGGTGAATATCGACGCCAGCCTGGTGCGTGACGGCGGCGCCAATCTCTCCCGCACCGAGGAGCAGCTGGTCGAGATGACCAACGGCTGCATCTGCTGCACGCTGCGCGACGATCTGCTGAAGGAAGTCCGCCAGCTCGCCGATCAGGGTCGCTTCGATTACCTGCTGATCGAATCCACCGGCATCGCCGAACCCCTGCCCGTCGCCACCACGTTTGAATTCCGCGACGAGAACGGCCAGAGCCTTTCCGACGTCGCAAGGCTGGATACGATGGTGACCGTTGTCGACGCCGCCAACCTGCTTGCCGACTACGCCTCGGCTGATTTCCTCGCCGACCGTGGAGAAACGGCAGGCGACGGTGACAACAGGACCATCGTCGACCTGCTGGTCGAGCAGATCGAATTTTCCGATGTCGTGGTGCTGAACAAGATCGGCACGGCAGCCAAGGAGCAGCGCGATGCCGCGCGAAAAATCATCATCGGCCTCAACCCGGATGCCAAGCTGATCGAGGCGGATTTCGGCAAGGTGGCGCTGAAGGAGGTGCTCGGTACCGGCCGTTTCGATATCGACAAGGCCGAGACCCATCCGCTCTGGTACAAGGAATTGCACGGTTTCAAGGACCATGTACCGGAGACCGAGGAATACGGCATCCGCTCCTTCGTCTACCGCGAGAAACGGCCCTTCCATCCGGCCAGGCTGCAGGCCTTTCTCGACAGAAGCTGGCCGGGCGTCGTGCGCGCCAAGGGCTTCTTCTGGCTGGCGACCCGCCCGCACCATGTCGGCGAAATCAGTCAGGCCGGCGCGATCGTGCGCACTGGCAAGATGGGCCTCTGGTGGGCCGCCGTGCCGCGTGAACAATGGCCGGAGGAGTCGGGCTTCATGCGCGCCCTCGGCCCCTATCTCGACCCCGTCTGGGGCGACCGCCGCCAGGAAATCGTCTTCATCGGCGCCGACCCGATGGACGAGGCCTGGATCAGGAAGGAACTCGACGCCTGTCTGGTCGAGGCCAAGGCCTTCACGCCGGAGCGCTGGCGCAACCTGCCCGACCCCTTCGCCAGCTGGAACAGGCAGGCGGCATGAAGGCGACGGTGATCAAGTCTTACCGCTGTGTCTGCACGGAGTGTGATCCGCTGCCGCCGATCGAGGGGTTGCATCCGCGGACGTTTGAGCCCGCGGACGAAACGCCGCGCAAGGCCAAAGGATTACTCGGCGTCATTGCGGAGCGGGTCATGCCTTTGCGCCGGCAGGACTAAGCGATCACAACCGACACGGCGAGTTTGGCGCAAATGCCGCCCCGCCCACCCTCATTCCTGTGCCCGTCACAGGAATCCAGTGCGCCCAAGTCCTTGGGCGCGGGAAACGCACTGCCTGCATGGGAGTCATTCACGGCGCCGACGCGCCGTGGCTGGATTCCTGTGACAAGCACAGGAATGAGGGAGGACAGCGAACGACATGCCTATCGAAACGGTGTCGCTTGCCCGCCTCAGAGTCGGAAGAAGTGGCGGCCGAAGCCGCCCTCATCCTTCCATCGATCAACGCCCGGCAATGACGCTGGAGATGACGCCGCTGGTGGCGCCGATCAGGAGGAAGTCGTGGTCGGCGCGAACCCAGCGATAGCCGTGCGGCGGAGGCGCCAGACGGTAGCGGCGGTAGTCGTGGACGTCGGAAAACCGGCGGCGGTCGTTGGCAGTGACGCGGTATCCCTTCTTCCAATGCGGCCGGACGACTGTTTTTTCGACGATCACCTTCTTCTCGACGACAGCAGGCGGGTGACGAAAATCACCCGCGCTCGCCTGGGAGGCGACGATCGGCGAAAGGAGGAAGGGGGAAAGAAGGGCTGCGAAGATCTTTTTCATGTGCGGTTCCTCGTGTTGGGCACGGGAGAAAATTAGGGCCGGGAAGATGAACCGAAACTGAAATAAAAATTAAACTTCAGTAATGAAGTCCATAGCCTGCGGTCATCTTTTAATATTTTAGACAAGCCTTATACGCCCACATATCGCCGGCGTGCGCACACCGTTGACCTCAGGCCGATTATCCATACAGTCGCCCATCATGATCGATTTTCGAGGACGCGGGCCGGGGATGACGACGAGACCACCAGGATCTGCCCAGCCATGGCGCTCCGATACCCGAGGTGGCGATGAACACCCGTGACGATGCCCTGCCCCTTGCCGGTCCCGCCGAGGGCTCGCCGCTCGAAGTTCTGCGCGTTTTCCTGAAGCTCGGCCTCACCTCCTTCGGCGGGCCGATCGCCCATCTCGGCTATTTCCGCGACGAACTGGTGCTGCGGCGCAAATGGATCGACGAGGCCGGCTATGCCGATCTGGTCGCGCTATGCCAATTCCTGCCGGGGCCCGCCTCCAGCCAGGTCGGCTTCTCGCTCGGCGTCCTCAGGGGCAATGGCCTTGCCGGCGGGCTTGCCGCCTGGTGTGCCTTCACGCTGCCGTCGGCGCTCATCCTCCTTGCTTTCGCGCTCGGTGCCTCCGCCTTCACCGGCCCCGTTGCGGAAGGTCTGCTCCACGGCCTGAAACTCGTTGCCGTCGCCGTCGTCGCGCAAGCGATCTGGGGCATGGCGAAGAGCCTCACGCCGGATCGGCAACGCGCCGGCATCGCACTCGCGGCGGTCGCCATTGCGGTCTTCACAGGCGGATCCTTCGGCCAGGTCGGCGCGATCGCGCTCGGATCGGCCGCCGGCCTGCTCTTCTGCCGCTCCGATGCGCCTGTTGTTGCCGGCCATCTCGGCTTTCCCGTGTCGCGCAGGAGCGGTGCGATCGCGCTTGCCCTCTTCGCTGCCTTCTTCCTTTTCCCGCCATTGCTCGCCAGTGCGACCGGCCATCCGGCAATCGCGCTCTTCGATGCCTTCTACCGCTCGGGTGCGCTGGTGTTCGGCGGCGGCCATGTCGTGCTGCCGCTGCTCCAGGCGGAGGTCGTGGCGCCCGGCTGGGTGACGAACGAATCCTTCCTCGCCGGTTATGGCCTGACGCAGGCGGTGCCCGGGCCGCTCTTCACCTTCGCGGTCTATCTCGGCGCGGTGATGGAGCCGACGCCGAACGGATTGGCAGGCGCCGCCATCGCGCTTGTCGCGGTCTTCCTGCCGGGCCTGCTTCTCGTTTACGGCATGCTGCCCTTCTGGGATGGGCTGCGCTCGCGCCCGGCCATGCAGGCCGCCATGCGCGGCGCCAACGCCGCCGTCGTCGGCATTCTCGGCGCAGCACTCTACAGCCCGGTCTGGACGAGCGCAGTGCTTTCACCGCCGGATTTCGCGCTGGCGCTCGCCGGCTTCCTGCTGCTCACCGTCTGGAAAGCGCCGCCCTGGACCATCGTCCTCCTGCTCGCGGCAAGCTGTGCACTGCGCGGCGCGATGGTCGCCTGACCCTGAAAATCGGATTCGATTTTCAGAAGGTTCGGGCGCAGATTCAAAGTCATCGAGCGTCCTGCCACGCACTGGCGCCATGGGATCGCCCGAGACAATGAAAGCACCTTGGGAAAGCACAACGGAGGAACCCATGCCCGGCATCAGCATGCGCTATATCGTCGACGACATCGACGCCGCGGTGGAATTCTACACGAGACATCTCGGCTTTTCGGTCGCGCTTCGCCCCGCCCCCAGCTTTGCCATCCTGACCAGGGATGGCTTTCGTCTGCTCGTCAGCGGCATGACGGGACCGGGTGGAGCCTCCCAGCCGATGCCCGACGGGCGAAAGCCGGAACCCGGCGGATGGAACCGCATCCATATCGAAGTCGAGGATCTGGAGGCGGAAGTCGCCACGCTGCGCAAGGCCGGCGCGCATTTCCGCAACGAGATCGTGCAGGGTGTCGGCGGCAAGCAAATCCTGCTCGAAGATCCGGCCGGAAACCCGATCGAACTTTTCGAAGCGCCGAAGAAGTAAAGGCATCGGCCGTCCGGCCCGGGACGCGTGATCGCGGCCAAGGCAGGCCGGCATCGACATCGCTCATGGCTAGAATGGCGGCCGCGCCTTGCCAGCCGAGCGCGAGCGTGTAGTTTCGGACTCGCATCAATTCAGAGGCAAGGAAAAACATGTCCGAATCCGCGGGCGGGCTCTACGACTATGTCGGGATACTCGCCGTGCTTCTTCTCGTCGCCGCCAATGGCTTCTTCGTCGCTGCCGAATTCGCGCTGGTGTCTGTGAGGCGCAGCCGCGTTACGGAACTTGCCGCGGCGGGGCGCATGAATGCTTCCGCCCTTCAGCGCGCCGTCGACAATCTCGACGCCAACCTTGCGGCCACCCAGCTCGGCATCACCATTTCTTCTCTCGCCCTCGGCTGGGTCGGCGAACCCGCGCTCGCCCACCTGATCGAGCCTCTGCTCGCGTGGCTGCCCGGAGAATGGGCGAGGACCGGCGCCCACACCGTCGCGATCGTCATCGCCTTCGTTATCATCACCGCGCTGCACATCGTCCTTGGCGAACTCGCACCGAAGAGCCTGGCGCTGCAGCGCAGCGAAGCCACCTCGCTTGCCGTCGTGCGCCCGCTAGGGCTGTTCCTGGTGCTGTTCAAGCCGGCGATCTTCACGCTCAACGGCATGGGCAACTTCGTGCTGCGCACCGTCGGCCTTCGCGCCGGAACCGGGGAATCGTCGTTCCACTCGCCGCAGGAGCTGAAGCTGCTCGTCGCCGAGAGCCACGAGGCCGGCCTCCTGAACCAGGTGCAGCAGCAGCTCGTCGAGCGGGTATTCAACATCGGCGAAAGGCCGATCTCCGACATCATGACCCCGCGTCTCGACATCGAATGGTTCGATGCCGACGACAGCGAGGCCGAGATCCTGAAGACGATCCGCGAATGCACCCACGAGCAGCTGCTGGTCGCCCGCGGCTCGATCGACGAGCCGATCGGCATGGTGCTGAAGAAGGATCTTCTCGACCAGGTGCTCGACGGCGGCAAGGTCCGGCCGATGGCGGTGATCAAGCAGCCGCTGGTGTTGCACGAGGGCACCTCGGTCGTGCGCGTGATCGACAGCTTCAAGGCCTCGCCCGTGCGCCTTGCCATCATCATCGACGAATATGGCAGCCTGGAGGGCATCGTCACCCAGACCGACCTGCTCGAAGCCATCGCCGGCGATCTGCCGGGGGCCGACGAGGAGCCCGACATCATCATCCGCGAGGACGGCTCGCTGCTGATCGATGCGATGATGCCGGCCTTCGACGCTTTCGAACGGCTGGGCCTCCGGGAACGTCCGGATGCCGATTTCCATACGCTGGCGGGCTTTGCCCTGCATCAGCTCCAGCACATCCCCGAAACCGGGGAAACCTTCCTCTTCGAAGATTGGCGCTTCGAGGTGATCGACATGGACGGCATGCGCATCGACAAGATCCTCGCGATGCGCATCCCCGCGGATGGGGCTGAAAGCTAGCTTAAGGCTAGCCGACAGCCAGCGTCCAAAGCACGCCCGCCGCCGCACAGGCAAGCAGCGTCGCGATGACCGAGGCCTTGAAGCGGAAGATCGCGATGGCCGCGGCGGCCGACAGCGCCATTGCCGCCGGCACGGCCGATTGCAGCACGGGGATATCGAGCTGCAGCCCGCCAAGCCGGACGGAGGCAACTTCGGCAAACAGCGTGTGCACGCCAAACCAGACGGCGAGGTTGAGGATGACGCCGACCACCGCCGCCGTGATCGCCGACATCGCGCCGGCGAGCGCTGCGTTACCGCGCAGTTTTTCGATAAAGGGTGCGCCGAGGAAGATCCACAGGAAACAGGGCACGAACGTCACCCAGGTCGTCAGGATCGCCGCAAGCGTGGCGGCAAGCATCGGATCGAGCGATCCGGGATTGCGGTAGGCGCCCATGAAACCGACGAACTGAACGACCATGATCAGCGGCCCCGGCGTCGTCTCGGCCATGCCGAGACCATCGAGCATCTCGCCGGGCTTCAGCCAGCCGAAATGCTGCACGGCCTGCTGTGCGACATAGGCGAGCACGGCATAGGCGCCACCGAAGGTGACGACCGCCATCTTGCCGAAGAACAGCCCGATCTCGGTAAAGACGTTGCCCGCACCGAAGGCCATGTAAAGCGCGGCGACGGGGACGAGCCAGAGGGCAAGCAGCACTGCAGACATGCGCAACGACCAGCCGAGATTCGGGCGCGCATGCGCCGGTATGTCTTCGCCGAGCGCCGATTCCGCATCCGACAGCACCGGGCCGCTTCCCGCCTTATGCCCGCCGCCCGTCTGGAAGGCGGCAAGCCCGAACCTGCCGCCGAAGAAGCCCATGATGCCGGCAGTGAGCACGATCAGCGGGAACGGCAGGTGCAGAAAGAAGATGGCGATGAAGGCAGCGGCGGCGATGGCGACCATCACGCGGTTCTTCAGCGCCCGGCCGCCGATGCGGATGACGGCCTGCACGACGACGGCAAGGACGGCCGCCTTCAGCCCGAAGAACAGGCCGGCGACGAGGCCGACGCTGCCGTATGCCGCATAGATATAGCTGAGGCCGAGGATCGACAGGAACCCCGGCAGCACGAACAATATGCCGGCGACGAGACCGCCCGCTGTGCGGTGCATCAGCCAGCCGATATAGATGGCGAGCTGCTGCGCCTCAGGCCCTGGAAGCAGCATGCAATAATTCAGCGCATGCAGGAAACGATGCTCGCCGATCCATCGCTTCTCGTCGACGATGATCCTGTGCATGACGGCGATCTGGCCGGCCGGGCCGCCGAAGCTGAGCGCCGCAACGCGCAGCCACACCCGGAAGGCCTCCCCGAACGAAACGCCGTGACGATGCCCCTCGCCCGCGTCTTTCTCCCCCGCCTGCCCGGCGGGCGCATGGCCTGTCATCTCGGCCATCTCATGGCCTCTTCTTTGGCGCAGGCCAGTTGTGGGTTTCCTCGGTCGCGTCGCGGCACCAGCGGTAGAAGGCATCGTAGAGCAGCATCCCGACCTCGAGCTGCTCCAGGTCGTCGGAATACATGCGGGACAGGCCGAGCGAGGCCGCAAGCAGGCCTGATGCCTCGGGCGCGAGATCGGGCCTTGCCGTATCGGCCGCCCGGACGATCCGCGCGAGGTGCAGAAGCGGCTCCGACGTCAGCCCGAACTCCTCGACCATCACGTCGAAGGTGCAGAGCTCGCCGCGATGGCTCCAGAACACGTCTTCGATATCGAAGGGCACAGCCCCGAAGCGCTCGCCGACGGCAAGCACTTCAGGCGTCGGCACGAACAGGAAGACGGCGTTCGGATCGACGAAGCGCCGGATCAGCCAGGGACAGGCGATGCGGTCGATCTTCGGCCGCGCCCGCGTCACCCAGACGGTGCGCCCTTCGCCATCGCGGCGCGGCAGCTTCGCCTCGGGCACGACAGGGCCCGCGGTAACCCAGGCTTCGAAGCCGCCTTCGAGGCTTTCCGCCTCGATGCCGGCATATCTGAGATAGGCGGCCACGCCGTGGCTGAGCTTGGCGCCCCTCTGGCAGACCACGACGACGGCATCGGCATCGACACTGCCCGCCCAGGACGCGACGTCGGTATGGCTGCGCCGGATCGAGCCCGGCACCAGGCGCGGATCGAGCGCGAAATCCTCCTCCGTGCGGACGTCGATGATGCAGGGCGCACCCGGCGTTCCGATGAGGCGGTTGAGCTTGTCGGGAGAAATTTCAAGAAATGACGGCATGACGCGTCCTCCGTTGATCGGTTTACTGGACGCGATTCTTCAGCATGACGCCTCGTGGGGTGATCGCAACCCCATGACAAAATCATGCGCAAACTGCACCCGCCATGTCAAGCGCATTAGATCGCGGCGGCTTGGCGTCGACATGGGATGCTGGGCAGCCTTCATCCAGCGTCGGCGCACCCGCCTCACCCTTCGAGGCCCCTGCGGGGCACCTCAGGATGAGGCTCTCTTGAACCTTGGCGGCATTCTTCGGAGCCTGCTATCGCGACCCCCTCAATGCCAGCCATAGCAAACGCCGCATCCTCAACGCCATCGCAAACGCGGCACCCTCCAACGCTCCTCATCCTGAGGTGTGCAGGCCAAAGGCCGGAGCCTCGAAGGACACGCCGCAACACTGCTCCTTGCATCCATCAGGCCCACGCGACGCATCCACCCAGCTTCATGAAGAAGCTCCCCCGCAAGCCGGCCACGGCCAAAAAGCCCTGAAAATACAGGCCATCCGGCCCATAACGGAACAAAAAGCCCGCTTCGCCATTTCTCTCTCACCGAAAGAGGAGAAAGTACCATGACGTACGACCCCAATAGCCCTAACGATCCGAACCGCCCGCTGAACCCGAATCTGGACCTGCGCACGACGCCGAGCATGCGCAGCGCCAATAACTGGGTGGTCTGGGTCGCTGCATTGGCCGTGATCGCTGTCGCTGCATTCGCCTATTCGCAGTGGAGCAGCACACCGCCCGGCACATCCCCGGATACGACGGCCTCCACGACCCAATCCGAGCCGGTACCGGTCAAGCCGATCGCTCCGACCGACAACAGCGCAACATCCGCACCGGCGCCAGCAACTCCGGCTCCGGCTACGCCGGCTGCCCCTGCCCAGCAGTAACCCTGCTCGGCACATGGAACGGAACGTCCCTGGCGTGTCGGACACGCCACTCCGGGGACGGTTCAATATACTGGCGCATCGGGGAATGCCGATCTCCATTCCCGCCGTCATGCGCCCACCCTGGGCATCTTTTTTTACCGCGTGGCCCTTGAACCTCTTCAGGCGAATATTAAATATCACTCATACAATTTGTCTCCGACGGCTGACCACGGATGTACTGGCAGCCGCCGTTGAGGCAGATCGAGGAAGGTCGGTGCGAAATTCGCCCGGCCTTTTTTCTTGCCCTCATCATGCCCGAATGAGCAGAGCCGGCGGCAGGATTGGCGCAATCGATATAGGCCGCCTGCCCTCACCTGGATTTCGGCTTTCGCCGCCACCGCTCTCCATCGGCAACGCTGCCCGCCGCGATTGGCGGCAATGGTTGCAGCTGGGATGGCGTGCCCCTGCGGGCAGATCGAACGGCAATCAGCCGTTCGCCGCATTACCAGCCATTGCTCTTTTTCTTGCTGTCGAAGCCCTTATACGGGTCGTAATTATAGGTGCGAGAACCGCCTCCATAGATGGTTTCGCGATAATTCCCGCCGAGATTCTGCTGGGTCTGAGAATAGGGATCGCCGTTGCGATAGGTGTTGTAGCTGCCGCCGGAATTCCGCTCCATCGTGTAGGTATCGCGGCCCTGCGTCCAGCACGGACCGGAGATGAGCTCGCAGCCGGCAAAGGCCTCGCCTGATATCAGCATCGCTGCTACGAAAACAAACTTTCGCATGATACGTCTCCCAAAATGAAGGTCGAAGGATTCAACCTTTGCCATAAACCACTGATTTCATTCATTCCCTGCCCGCTCTTCCGGCAGCCTCGCCACCGCGCGACCGGGCAAGCCGATCCCGTTCGCGCCTTCTCAGGCGCGGCAGGCTTGGCCATGCTTGGGCGGAATTACTTGGGAATTCTGTTATAGAAGGACTGAGGGTCGTAGACGCACTCGTAGTCGAGGAGGCAGAGCTTGCCGCTGGCATCCCTCACCCTCGCAGTGTCGTACTTGTCCCCCAGATTGCACCTGGCCGGCGGATAGCGGAAGCTGCGGCCACCGAAGCCCATGCGCACGAACACCGCCTTGTCCTGACGGATGATCCGCGCAAGCTCCTCGCAGCTGTGATCCCTGGCATTGACCTCCACCGCCTGGGCCGCAAGGACCGCGGACGGAAGCAGCAACGCAAAAGCCAGAACGACGCTTTTCATACTCACTCCTGATGTGAGCGAATAAAGTTAGAGTGTGAGCTTCATCCGACCAGTCCGGAATGCCCAGATAAGACTGGCCGTCACTACCCTTTCCTTTATCACCCCAGTGCCTTTACTAAGCTGGTCGAAAATATGTTCTTATTTTGTTCTAAATACCACAAGAGTCAATACGCCGAGCGAGAAATTTTCAACCGCAGGATTCAATTGGACGTCGCCTCAACGCAAAGCGTCCGGGGCGCTTCGGAGGGAAGCAGAGCCTGACGATCATTGTCGACCTCGTCTGCAACCAGTGAGCAGCAGCGGTCGAACCGGCGTGGAATGATCGCGCAACCTCCGATCCGTTAAGATGTTTCATCTATCCTGCCGGTCATGAAACCCACGTTTGGACAGAGGCGCCCCGCGTTACCTGAACGAAAGCGGATCGAGGCCGCTCCGGTTCTGTAGAGGGATGCGCCTTACGACTGGCGCAGTATCGGGCGATACGTCAGAAACGGTGCCCTTGCCCTTCTGATTGCCGCAAAGCTTGCCATTGCGGCCACACACTTTGCCGCGCTCAACACCCCCTACTCTTTTTCGGAGTACGGACCGCCAATGGCAGCGATGGCGGCACTGGTGATTTTCATCCTCGGAGGTCTCTGGCTCATCGGCGTGAAGCCGACTGACCGCGATTAACGCATTTCCCTCACTGCCTTTGCCGCTGAACCATCAGGGAAAATTATAGGAGGACGCCGGGTCGTAGACGCAGGCATAATCGAGAACGCACTGCTTTCCCCCGCCGTCGCGAAAACTGGCAGTGCTGCGCATGTCGCCCAGGCTGCATTGAGCCGGCGGATAGCGAAAACTGCGCCCGCCGAAACCGACGCGGACAAAGACCTTCTTGTTCTGACGGATGATCTGCGCAATCTCACCGCAGCTATGATCGGCCGCCTTGACCTGCATCACTCCGGCGGCAAAAGCCGGCAGCGGCAGAGACAAGGCGACAGCGAAGATGACGCTTTTCATGGTCCCCTCCAGTTTATGAGAGGAAGATAGGGCAAGCGCACCGACGCGGCCAGTGCGGACCGTATCGCCCGTTTCCGGAACGATTTCCAGCAGGCCGGAAAATCCGGCCTGACGTCAAATCATCAATCTTTTCAAGAGATTTGGTGGGTGATGTAGGGCTCGAACCTACGACCCGCTGATTAAGAGTCAGCTGCTCTACCAACTGAGCTAATCACCCGTCCGCGCTTGGTTGCGCGGTGTGACGGGGCGTATAAACAGGATCGGCAGGCTTGTCCAGCGCATCGGCGAAAATTCTTTGGTTAATCTCAAAGATTTTTCCGCATGGCTGAAATGCAGCGCATAACCCCGAAAATCGGAATCGATTTTTGGAAAGGATTATGCGCCGATTCAAAGTGATAGAGCGTCCTTGGCGCGTCCGTCCGGACGCGCGGCGCTCTATGAAATCAAAGGTCGAGAGTCCCGCTCGCCAGCCGCACAGCCTGACCGCCGATCCGGGCGTTTGAGATCACCCCGCCGTCGACGTCGATATGCAGGTGGATGAAGGAGGGCCGGCCCATTTCCACGCCCTGCTCGATCAGGATCGGGTGATGCCCGTCCGTCAGCCGGTCGAAATAGTGGATCGCGCCGGAAAGGGCGGCTGCCGCCGAGCCGGTCGCCGGGTCCTCGACGATGCCCATGCCGCTTGCGAACATGCGCGCATGGAACTTCGCCACGTGGTTGACGCCGCCGCGGCAATAGACATAGGCCGAGGCGAGCGCGCCATCGACGAAGGGCACGATCTTTTCCCAGAGCTGCGGATCGAACTCCAGCCGCTGCGCCGCGCCGACATCGTGGACCGGAATGAGCAGGAAGGGAACGCCGGCGCTCCAGATCGCAGGCACATGATTTTCGAAGCCGATCTCGCTCGTCTTCAGCGACAGTGCGTCGGCGATGCCAAGCTTGTCCAGCGGCATGACGGCCTGCTGCGATTTGCGCGGCAGGTCGAATTCGGCAAAGCTCGCCTCGCCCTCCCTGAGCCGCACCGCGCAGCGCACCGGCCCGACATTTTCTTCGAGCACCGTGACGAGATCGCGGGTCGTGGCGCCGTGCGTCCATTCGGCAAGCGCCACCGCCGTGCCGACCGTCGGATGGCCGGCAAAGGGCAGTTCGCGGCCCGGCGTGAATATCCTGAGTTTCGCCGCATAGGCGGGATTGGTCGCGGGCTGCACGAACACCGTCTCGGAGAGATTGATCTCCCGGGTGATCGCCTGCATCGCCTCGTCGCTGAGATCGTCGCCGTCGAAGATCACCGCCAGCGGGTTGCCGGCAAGCTTTCGATCGGTGAACACGTCATAGACGCTGTAGCTTCGCGCCACATCGGCCTCCTTGAATCGGTCATCGCGCCGCCAACCTGCCCGACCAGACGGTCGAGTGCAAGGCGGTAAGTCCAGTAAGAACAACGCATCCCTGGCAGGAGACGCCGGCACTCCTGGATTTATGCGTGATTGTTAATGAAAACTATATTCGATTTTGGGGAGCGGCGGTGGAGCGTGTGCAAACGCATGGCTGTCAAAGGAGGGCGTGCCGTGTGGCCCCCCCCTCTGGCCTGCCGGCCATCTCCCCCACAAGGGTGGAGATCGGCTGGGCGTGACGGCTTCCCCAAACAACTCAAGCCCAAACTCAGGCATTGTGATTGTCTATGCCGGTTGAGAGGGAGCGATGGTCAAGCTCCTTGCCAATCTCCACCCTTGTGGGGGAGATGCCCGGCAGGGCAGAGGGGGGTGCCCCAGGCACGTCAACGCGCAGGAATCCGGGCGCAGTGCGTCCGAGAGGCCTCAACCCATGCCATCTTGGCCTCTACCTCTCACACGCTCGCCTTGCCGAAATACCAGTCGATCACCGGCAGCATGGCGACGTTGTAAGGATGGGCAGCGTGATCGGCCGAGCGGATCGCCACCGCACCGGCGATCTCCTTGTCTTCGGCCACCAGCATGTGAGCCTCGATCCGCTTCACCATCTCGTCGGCCGTCATGTCGAAGCGGAAGAGCCGGATGAGCGTCACCGTCCTTCTGGCATGCGTGGCATAGAGCCCCTGCCCCGCCGCGGATTGGGCAAGATCGAGCCCGGTCTCCTCGTGGACCTCGCGGCGCATGTTGGCTTCGATGTCGCAGCTGTTATCGACGATATCTTCCGCCTCCAGCGAGCCGGCGGCGAAATAGACCTGGCCGGGATTGGCGGTATGGGCGCCCATGCGGATCGCCACCAGCGCGCCGTCGGAGCTTTCGAGCACCGGATAGGCGAAGATATGAATGCCGCCCTGGCGCTCAGGCTGGCGACGCCACCACATGAAGGCGGAAAAGGGAACGACGTAGCCTTCGCCCGAGATTCCATCCTCACCGAATGTCAGCTGCCGCTGGAAGACGAGGCGCCCGTCGAAGAGCGCCGGGTTGGCGGCGGTCTCCTTCACCCAGTTATCACGGATCGCCGCTTCCTCGGCGGCGACGAAGGGATGGGTGCCGGGCAGAACCTTGAGATCGACGCCGGCGATCGGGAAGACCGTGGCCTCCGGCGGCCAGCCGGCAAAATCATCGGAAAAATCGGTGTTTGGAAAATTCACGTTCAAATTGGTTTTCATGTTCGTTCTCAGGGGAGATCCAGTGTCATGACGACGGGGCAATGATCGGACGCCTTCGGCCGGTCCCAGCCGGTGCGGGGATAGCGCTCCACCTCCTGCCCGGGCGGGAAGATGGTGCGATAGGGCTGCCCGTTGCGGATGATTTCAGGCAGACGGCCGGCATTGTGGGCGGCGAGCGCGGGCGAGAGCCAGAGATAGTCGAGCTGGCAGAGCCACTGCTCCTGCGGCCCGCGCGAATGATAGAGCGTCCAGCGGTCGAGGGCCTCGCGGCGGCGCACGACATTTTCGGCAAAGCCGTCGTGGCTGAAGACGTCGAGCGCGCTTTCGGCCTCGTCCTGATGCTCGAAACGATAACCGGCGCCGCGGCGTCCGATGACGTCGACGCGCTCCTGGTAATCGTTCATGTCGCCGCAGATGGCGAAGCTCTTCTTATCCGTCTGGCCGACGCCGAAGCGGTCCTCGATGATACGGCGCACGGCGCGCGCCTCGGCGCGGCGGATCGGCATGGTCGATTGCCGCCCGTCGAGCCCCTCGCGCGGATTGCCCATCGATTTGAAATGCACGACATAGAGCGAAAACGGCCGGCCGCCGATCAGAAGGTCAAGTTCCAGGCAATCGCGCTTGAAGATCTTGTCGTCGATGCGGTTGGTTAGCGCCAGCTCCTCGTCGAAAAGATCGAGATCGCGATAGGTCGTCATCGCGTGGCTGCGGATGTCCTGAAGCTCGATCTTCTGGCCGTCGCGCGTTTCCTCGCGCATCAGCACGGCGACATCGATGCCGCGGCTGTCATTGCCCTCCACCAGGAATTTCTGGCGGTAGCCGTTTCCGACCATGCGGAAGAGATAGCCGTATTCAAAGGCCTGAAGCGCGGCCATGTTGTCGATTTCCTGCAGGCAGAGGATATCGGCATCCGCATCGGCGATCGCCAGCGCCGTCATTTGCCGGGTATCGTCGGTCGCGGCAATCACCCGGGCCTGTTCGAGCTGCTGATAGACGCCCTCGCTCGACACCTCGAAAAGCTTGATGACGCGGTCCTGGCGCAGCTGGTTGCGGAAGCCGGTGAAATCGAAACGGGTCAGGAGATTTTCGACGTTGAAGGTGGCGAGGCGAAGCGACATGAAATGAGTCCGGTTGCAGGCGCTACCTTAACCAGCAGAAGCGGCAGGAAAAGATGGCACGGCCAAGAAAAGTGCGGACGCTCGATGCTTTTGCCGAAAGCGTCCAGCTATGACTTAGGCTGCTGACATTCCGCCACAGGCCTCTGATAGTTTGCCGGACGGCAATCGCCGATTCGCACGCGGGGACATTTCATGAAACGAATTCTGGCATCGCTTGCAGTTCTGACACTCCTTGCCGGCGCCGGCCCGGCGCTCGCCGACACCTATGGCGCCATCGCCTATTCGCCGTCATCAGGCGCCACCGGCTGGTCCTATGCCTATGGAAGTCGCGGCGCCGCCGAAACCGTCGCCCGGCGCAATTGTGACGAGAGCGCCAATGACTGCCGCATCGCCATCTGGTTCCGCAACGGCTGTGGCGCGGTCGCGGTCGGCTATCGCGGCGGCTGGGGCTCCGGCTGGGGTTACGACAAGCGTGAGGCGCAGCGCCAGGCGATCGGCAGTTGCAGCAGGCAGACCGGCAGCTGCCGCGTCATCCGCTGGCAATGTTCGGGCGGCGAATGAGCTCGGCTGGGTTGCCGCAAAACCATCGCACCACTAATCCCAAGACGGTGGCGATGATCGCTAAAGTCATGTAGCCTCTGATTTCATTGTGTATTTTAGGTGCGCAGGAGCCCCAAAAGTCGTGACCCTCGAAGAGAAAGAGATACTGAAAGCGCTGGCGTGGATGTGTGAACAATACATAAGCCAAGGCAACGGCTATCTGAATCACAAGGCGATGTATGCCGGCGAACTGGCGGTCGAGGTTCTCGCCGCTTACGGGCTGGTTGAGCCAGCTCCCCTATGTGGCCGCTGGACGAATAAGGGAATGCTTCTTCTCGACGATTCATCGGGCTTCAGCTTTTGAATGTCGCTGTACGAGTCTAGCGCCGCCTTCTCTAAAGCCGCCACCCGGCGCGGATGACGACGCGGACCGCCTCGCCGGGCACGACAGCGACGCGGCTGTAGGCGCGCAGCGTCTGGCCGTTGCCGAGCGTCAGTTTCACGGCATAACGCTCGCCCTCGAAAAGCGCGGATTCGACGGTTGCCCGAGCCCCCTCGCCGCCGATGATCACATCCTCCGGCCGCACCAGAATATCGGCGCCATCGGTATTGGCGGCTTGAAGCGCATCCTGAAGCTCGTCCCACTCCAGCTGGCGTTCACCGCCCATGACAGGCAGCGTCAGGATCGCGCCGCGTCCGATCAGGCCGCCGACGATGCGCCCTTCCGGCCGGGCATAGATCTCGGCCGGCGGCGCCACCTGCAGCAGGCGGCCTTCCGACATGACGGCGATGTCGGTCGCCAGCGCCATCGCCTCGCTCTGGTCGTGGGTGACGTAGATCATCGCAGCGCCTGAGCGCTGGTGGAACTCGCGGAACGTCTCCTCCATCTCCTGCTTCAGGTGCCGGTCGAGATTGGCAAGCGGCTCGTCGAGCAGAACGACATCGGGCGAGGTCACCAGGCAGCGGGCAAGCGCCACGCGCTGGCGTTGGCCGCCGGAGAGATCGGCCGGCCGCCGCTCGGCGTAATCGGCAAGCCGGACGGTGCCGAGGGCGTCGCGCACCTTCGCCCGGTAGGCATCGCCCGAGATGCCCCGTACTTTCAGGGGATAGCCGACATTATCGGCGACGCTCATATGCGGCCAGAGCGCATAGGACTGGAAGACCATCGCCATGTTGCGCTTCTCGGGCGGCAGCGATTGCGCGGCGTCGGCCAGCAGCCGCTCGCCGAGATGGATCGAGCCGTCACTCGGCGTCTCGAAACCGGCGATCATGCGCAGCACCGTCGTCTTGCCGCAGCCGGAAGGCCCGAGCAGCGCCAGGAAACCGCCTTCGCGCACATCGAGCGAGAAATTGCTGACGGCCGCGCGCCCGGTGCCGAAATCCTTGGCGAGCCGGTTGAGGATCAGTTGCGCCACGGGACCACCCCTTTCGGCAGGCGTTTGGCGAGACACTCGAGCAGCAGCATCATGACGACGACCATGAGGACGACGAGCACCGAGAGCGCCGATGCAAGGTCGGAACTGCCGCTGTCGTCGAGATTGTAGATGGCGACGCCGAGCGTCTGGGTACCGGCCGACCAGAGCAGCGCCGAGATCGTCAGCTCGTTGCAGGCGATCAGGAAGACGAGGATGACGGAAGCGCCGGCGGCCGGCGCAATCAGCGGCACGATGATATCGAAAAGCCGGCGGAAGAAGCCGGCGCCGGAAAGCCGCGCGGCCTCTTCCAGCGCCGGATCGAGCTGATGAAAGGCGCTGACGACGGGCTTCAGGCTGACGGCGAAGAAGGAGGAGAAATAGGCGATCAGGATGATCCAGATCGTGCCGTAGAGCGAGATGTTGAGGACCGGAATGGGGGCTGCGAAGACCAGGATGAAGGAGACCGCCATGACGATGCCCGGCAGCGAATAGGGTATCTCGATCAGGCCGGCGACGATGCGCGATAGCGTGTCCTTGCGCCGCGTCAGCACATAGGCCGCAAGCACCGTCAGCACGAGGAGACCCAGTGCCGTTGCGCCGGCGAGCGACAGCGAATTGACGAAAGCCGTGCGCGTCACCGCCTGCCGGAACAGGATTTCCTGAAAGGCATGCAGCGACATGGTCTTGAAGGTGAGCGGCACGCCATAGGCCGGCACCAGCGCGCCGGCGACGAGCGCCAGGAAGGGTGCGGCCAGCATGAAGAACAGGATCGCCCAGAGCAGCGGCGTGAAAACGAGACGCCAGGCGCCGAGTTCGAAGGCGGCGCTCGCGCCCGACAGGCCGATGACGCGGTAATCGCGGCCGCGCAGTGCCCGATCCTGGATCATCAGTCCCGCGACCGAAATCATCGCAATAATCGCCGAGAGCACGGCGACATCGCCGAAGGTGCGGCTGGTGAAGGCCGAGAATTTGGTGAAGATCAACGTCGGCAGCGTGAAGATCGAAGCCGGAATGCCGAGAATGGCCGGAATGCCGAAATTGCCGGTGCAGGAGACGAAGGAGATCGCCGCTCCCGCGATGATGCCGGGCAGCGACAAAGGCAGGATGATGTCGCGGAACACCCGCAGGCTGGAGGCACCGGAAAGCCGCGCCGCCTCGACGCCGTCGCGCGGCAGCGTCATCAGCCCTGCCCTGAGCGCCAGATAGACCAGCGGCGCATGCTGCACGCAATAGAGCAGCGCGATGCCGCCGACGGAATAGAGCGGCTGCGGCGAACCGAGCGGCGGGGCGATGGAGAGCGCCTTCAGCAGCGGACTTGATGGACCCGACATCTGCACCCAGGCAAGCGCCGTCACCTGCGGCGGGATCATCATCGGCAGCACGAAGAAGAAGCTGAGCGCCCCCTTGCCGCGAATATCGGTCAGCGTCAGCAGGAAGGCGAAGAGGCAGCCGATGACGAGCGAGATGACGGTGCCGAGAACCGCGGTGACGACAGTGTAATAGGTCGCCGACCAGAGCGACGGCTCACTCAACACATCGATCACGCCGCCACTGGCGAAAGCCGCGATCCCGACCATGGCAAGGCGGGCGAGCGGCAGCACGCTGAGGATCAGGACTGTGGTGACGATAAAAGGAAACAGCCAGGCGGGCTGGCTGTTTCCTGTTCTGACATATCCTTGCATGGAAGGATCAGTTCGAGCCGTAGATGCCCGAGAAGGTCTTCAGATCCTGGTCGGTATTCTTCAATGCTTCAGCCGCCTTGATCGGCAGGACCTTGATGGCGTCGCGCGCCGGAAAACCTTCCGGCAGCTTCATGCCGTTGCGGGCCGGGATGTAGCCGAGCTTGAGGAAGCCTTCCTGGCCCTTTTCGGAGAGCACGTAATCGACGAACTTCTTGGCGGCATCTGCGTTCTTGCTGCTGGCGAGGATGCCGACCGGCTCGGTGACGGCCGAAACGCCTTCGCTCGGGAAGACGAACTCGACCGGAGCGCCCTTGGCCTTCTCGCGGATCGGCAGGTAATCGACGACCATGCCATAGGCCTTTTCACCCGAGGCGACCGACTTCAGCACGGCGCCGTTGCCGCCGGCAGCGATCGCGCCGTTTTCGGCAAGCGACTTGTAGAAATCCCAGCCGAGGCCGGGTACGGCGGCAAGTGTCTGCGCGTGGATGAGCGCCGCACCCGACGCGAGCGGGCTCGGCATGGTGACGAGGCCCTTGGCCTCAGGCTTCGTCAAGTCCTTCCAGCTCGTCGGCTTCATCGCCGCCGAGGTATTGTACATGATGCCTGTGGTGATCAGCTTGGTCGAATAATAATAGCCGTCGGCGTCATAGAGGGCGGCGTCGTATTGCTTGGCTTCCGGCGACTTGTAGGCGAGAAGCTTGCCATCCTCCTTGAGGCGCTCCAGTGTCACCATGTCGGCGATCAGGAGAACATCAGCAACCGGGTTGCCGGCCTGGATCTCGGCCTGCAGCTTGGCGATGATCTTCGGCGTGCCGTCGCGCACCCAGTCGACCTTGATATCGGGATTGGCGGCCATGAAGCCGTCGACCGTCGCCTGCGCGTCTTCATTCGGCTGGCTGGTGTAAAGAACCAGGTTTGCGGCGGAAGCCGGAATGGCGAAGAGGCTCGCGGCGAGAAGCGCTGCGGCGGAAACGATCGTTTTCATGGGAAGATCCTCGATTTCGATACCCTCCCATATTAGGGACCGTTGACAGACATGTGACAGCACGCCGCAGCCGCCAGATGCCATTCCCACAACCTTCCCGCCGAGTTCGCTCGCCCCGCCGACAATACAGTTGATCGCCCTCCCGATTTCTGGAATCGCCTGTGAATGCGGCCCGTCCGGGCCGATTCGAGGGGACGGCGGAATGAAAAGAACACCCTGGCGTGCGCGCCTGCGCTACCAGTTCGACAAGAGCATGGCGGCCGGCCCGATCGCGCTGATCGGCTGGCTGGCGGTGATATCGCTGGTCGTCATCATCGCCGCCGGGCTGGTACTGGCGCTGACGGGCATTGCGCCCGACGGCAGCGACCATATGAGCTTCGTCGAGGGCGCCTGGGAATCGCTGATGCGCACCATGGACGCCGGCACGATGGGCGGCGATCTCGGCTGGCCTTTCCGCAGCGTCTCGCTCGTCGTCACCATCTCAGGCATCTTCGTCTTCTCCGCCCTCATCGGCGTGCTGAGTTCGGGCCTCGAAGAAAAGCTCGACGACCTGCGCAAGGGCCGCTCGCAGGTGCTCGAAAACGACCACACGATCATCTTCAACTGGTCGCCCTCGATCTTCGACGTCATCTCCGAACTTGTTATCGCCAATGCCAGCCGGCGCCGCCCGCGCATCGTCATCATGGCCGCCAAGGACAAGGTGGAGATGGAGGACGAGATTGCCGACAAGATCGGCGATCTCAGAAATACCCGCATCATCTGCCGCAGCGGCGATCCCACGGATCTCTACGACATCAACATCGTCAACCCGCAGACCTCCCGCTCGATCATCGTGCTGTCGCCGGAAGGCGGCCATGCCGATTCCGAGGTCATCAAGACGGTGCTCGCCCTCGTCAACGATCCGGGCCGGCGCGCGCAGCCCTACCAGATCGCCGCCGAGATCCGCGATGCGAAAAACGCCGAGGTGGCGCGCATCGTCGGCGGCAAGGAGCTGCAGCTGGTGCTGGCCGACGACCTGATCTCGCGCATCGTCGCCCATTCGAGCCGCCAGTCGGGACTGTCAGGCGTCTATTCCGAGCTGCTCGATTTCGACGGCTGCGAGATCTATACGCTCGACCAGCCCGAACTCTCCGGCAAGAGCTTCGGCGCCGCCGTGATGATGTACGAGACCTCGACGCTGATCGGCTTCTGCGACACCGAGGGCGAAGTCTATCTCAACCCGCCGGCAAACCGCATCTTCCAGCCCGGCGAGCGCGCCATCATCATCGCCGAGGACGATGCGGCGATCAAAAGCGGCGCGGTCGAGATGCGCGTAGACAAGGAGGCGATCGTCGCGCCGGTGACACGGGAGGCGAAGGCCGAACGCACGCTGATGCTCGGGTGGAACCGCCGCGGCCCGATCATCGCCCATGAGCTGTCGCGTTATGTCGCCGCAGGCTCCGAGCTTACCGTCGCCGCCGATACACCTGGCATCGAGGAAGAGGTCCGCGGCCTGAAACTTGCCGGCGACAACATGAAGGTCACCTGCCGCGTCACCGATACGAGCAGCCGCGCCGAACTCGACGGCCTCGGCATTCCGGCCTACGACCACGTGCTGGTGCTCGGCTATTCCGACCACATGGCCGCGCAGCCGGCCGATACGCGCACGCTCGTCACGCTTTTGCAGCTGCGCCGGATCGCCGAGACGAACGGCCGCCACATCGGCATCGTCAGCGAGATGATCGATGTGCGCAACCGCGAGCTTGCCGCCGTCACCCGCGCCGACGATTTCGTCGTCAGCAACAAGCTGGTCAGCCTGATGCTGGCGCAGGCCTCCGAGAACGCCCAGATGGCGGCGATCTTCGACGAACTGCTCGATGAGGATGGTTCCGAGATCTACATGCGCCCGGTCACGGACTATGTGTCCATCGACAGGCCGGTGACCTTCTATACGATCTGCCTGGCGGCGCTGCGCCGTGGCGAAGTCGCCATCGGCTATCGCCGTCAGCGGCCGGGCGATGCCGACGCCCGCAATCTCGCCGGCGTCGTCGTCAATCCTGCTAAATCGGATCTTCTAGCCTTCGCCGAAGCCGACCGGCTGATCATCCTCGCGCAGCAGTAAGCGGGGTCACGGCACTTGCGCGCCGTGACCCTGATCGAACGTTATTTCGCGGCCTTTTCAATGAGGTCTGCCACCTTCTGTGGCTGCGAAACCATCACGACGTGGGAAGCGCCGTCGACCACGACGGTCCCCTTCGACCCTGCCCGCTCGGCCATAAAGCTGAGGGCTGCGGCCGGGATGTTCTTGTCACCGGTGCCGTAGACGAACCACGACGGCAGCTTCTTCCAGGCGGGCTCGCCCGACTTTTCAGTAAGGGCTGCCTCGGTGACCGGTCGCTGAGCCGCCGCCATCAGGGCAGCCTGTTCAGCCGGCACGTCGCTGGCGAACTGGTCATGGAACTTCGCCTGGTCGATATAGAGATCAACGCCGCCGGCGCTGAGCTTCACCGGGGGTGCAAGCGCTGCGCCCAGCGTGCCGCCGGGAAACTTGCCGGCAAGATCGGCAACCGATTCCCCTGCATCAGGCGCGAAGGCCGCGACATAGACCAGGGACTTGACGTTGTCATGGCCGTTTGCGGCGGTCGAGATCACCTGCCCGCCATAGGAATGGCCGACGAGAACGACCGGGCCGGCGATGCTGCTGACCACGTCGGAAACATAGGCGGCGTCATTGGAAACGCTACGCAGCGGATTGGCGGCGGCAACGACTGGGAAACCGTCTTTGCGCAGGATTTCGACGACGCCGTTCCAGCTGGATGAATCGGCAAATGCGCCATGGACGAGGACGATGGTCGGCTTGGCCGTCTCGGCAACGGCAGTACCGGAAAGAAGGGCGCCCGCCAGGGCGGCGACAGCAGCAAACTTGAACATTGGTCATTTCCTTTCGTCGGTTGAGTTTCACTAGGCATGGTGAAGCAGGCAGAGGAGGATCACTTGTTTCCGCATCTCTTGACGCGGCAGGCGGTTCACTCGCATTCCCAACATTTAATTTGTAAGCGATTTACTTGTACGCGATCTAAATAGGTCGCTTCCGCCGAGACGTCAATAGCTTGCAAATAGATCGCGCACAAATTATATTGAAGCCTGAGGAGAATGTGATGACAAACGCCACATCAGATGATCTCGCCGACGTGCCGAAGGTCGATGAAATGCTTTGCTTTTCAATCTACTCGGCAGGCCACGCCTTTAACCAGCTTTACCGCCCGCTGCTCGACGAGTTGGATCTCACCTATCCGCAATTCCTGGTGATGACCGCGTTGTGGGCGCGTGACGACCGCGCTGTGAAGGATCTGGGCGAGACCCTGTTTCTTGACTCGAGCACCCTCACCCCGCTCTTGAAGCGGCTGGAGAATGCCGGCCTCGTCACCCGCAACCGAAATCCCGCCGATGAGCGCCAGGTCCTCTTGCGCCTGACGAAGGAGGGGCACGCCCTGAAGAGCCGTGCTGCCCCTGTGTTCGACTGCATCGGAAAAGCCGTCGGTCTCGACGCCGCCACAGTCGAAAAGATTCGGGAAACGATCGCGTCCATCCGCGACAAGATTCACAAGAAGGACAAGGACGAGACCTGACGCGAGGCGGGACGGGCGAGCAGCACGCCAACGATAATGGCGATCCATTGGATCGCGCCTGTAACCGCCGCGCTCCCCAAGAGCAGCACACCGCCAATCGCGAGCAGGATATTCGTGACTTGTCTATCGCCCATCTTGGCCCCGCTTGAGGAGCGATGAAACGTCCTCCCAAAGTATCGCTAAGCCGAGCGCGAAGCTACCAATCGGCACCATCCAGAAAAGGATTTTAACCGGCCCGCTGTGCAGGAGCATGTATGCAAAGCCCCCTAGGCCCGCGATAAGTAGAGCGAGGCCCAAAATGATCGAAATGACTTTCCGCACGCGATTTCCCCAATGCAACGCGCAACCTGGACTTTCAAACCGTCTCACTGATTTAGCGAAAATTCAATCCGCCACGCGCAGATGATGTTGTTATACCGAGAATGCTCTGCCTATTTAGATGTTTTACCGTCGACAGGCAGATGACATGTTGTACGATCCGTCTGCCGGCGCCGTGCCGCCGGCACGCGCGATCGCCGGTGGCCGCCACACGGCCGGAAGATGCTGGCGCCCACAATCTTGCCTAAACCTCACGCAGGCGTGAACACGCCGCCATTGCCATTTCGCCGCGCTGAGGTACGTCAATCCTGTGTTTTCCATGAAGGAGGAGTCTCAATGGAATATCGTCTGCTTGGCCGTTCGGGCCTGAAGATTTCGACTTTGACAATGGGCACGATGACGTTCGGCGGCGTCGGCTGGGCGAAGATGGTGGGCGATCTCGGCGTCGCCCAGGCGAAGAAGATGATCGACATGTGCATCGATGCCGGCATCAACCTGATCGACACTGCCAATGTCTATTCCGATGGCGAATCCGAGAACATCATCGGCGAGGTTCTCGCCGGCAAGCGGCCGCAAGGCGTGCTTCTCGCCACCAAGGCCCGCTTCGGCATGGGCGAAGGCCCGAACGACAGCGGCCTGTCGCGCTACCACCTGATCCGCGAATGCGAGGCGAGCCTGAAGCGCCTGAAGACCGATGTCATCGACCTCTACCAGGTGCATGAATGGGACGGCCAGACGCCGCTCGAAGAGACGATGGAAGCGCTCGACACCCTGATCCGGCAGGGCAAGGTGCGGTACGTCGGCTGCTCGAACTATTCCGGCTGGCACATCATGAAGGCGCTCGGTATCGCCAATGAGCACAAGTACCAGCGCTTCGTCAGCCAGCAGATCCACTATACGCTGGAAGCCCGCGACGCCGAATACGAGCTGCTGCCGATTTCGATCGACCAGGGCCTCGGCGTGCTGGTCTGGAGCCCGCTCGCCGGCGGCCTGCTTTCCGGCAAGCACCGCCGCAATCAGGCAGCCCCCGAAGGCACGCGCCAGTTCGCCGGCTGGACCGAGCCGCCGATCCGCGACGAGAACCGCCTCTGGAACATCGTCGAGACCCTGGTCGCGATCGGTGAGGAACGCGGTGTCTCGGCCGCACAGGTGGCGCTTGCCTGGCTGATCGGCCGCAAGGCGGTGACCTCGGTCATTATCGGCGGCCGCACCGAAGCCCAGTTCCGAGACAATATCGCCGCCGCCGAACTGAAGCTCACGGAAGAGGAGCGCAAGCGCCTCGACGCCGTCAGCCTGCCGCCGGTGATCTATCCCTACTGGCACCAGCTGAACACGGCGAGCGACCGGTTTGGCGAAGCCGACCTCGAGCTTTTCGGCCCGCATATCAGGCAATAACACGGCGCGACATTGCACGGCGGAAGACAGGCGTCACAAAAGATGCACTTTCGCCGTGTTACTCTGCGACCCCGCTCAACCCGCGAGGTTCGCCATGCTGAAGAATTACAAGGTCCTGAAGGGCACGGCGAGCGCGCTCGCCCTCGATGACGACAACGATCCCCACATCGAGATCCGCATCGAGGCGAACGGCGTTAGTTATCGCATCGCGCTCAACGTCCGCTCCAAGGAATCGCCGCACGACCTGCTCTATGCCAACATCGTCGATTTCAAGCACCCGGCGCTGACGGAGGCGCTCGAGGCGCTGCCGATGGGCCTGACCGACATCCGCAAGGACCACCCGCAGCTTGCGATCGACTACGTCCGCGGCGGGCTGATCGAGCGCGAGGACATGAATGTCGCGCCCTTCCAGCTTTCCGGCCCGAAAAACGACCTGCGCGATTTCATCGAGCCGATCATCCAGGAAGGCATTGCCGATTCCGACGTGCATTTCTACGCTTTCGGCGAGGCCTGGGGGCCTGAGGACAACAAACCGGACCAATATTTCCATTTCGAGCCGGGCAACGGCATCCACGACATCCACATGAACCAGGGTGATGGCGGCAGCTTCAAGGCCACCAATGCGCCGAACCAGGACGGCGCGCTGCTCGTCCATTTCAACGACACCGACGAATGGGCGGCGATCTTCCTCTGCTTCCAATCGCAGAGCTGGAACACCAACGCCGCAACCGGCCATCCCGTATCCGACAGCAGCGGCGGCCAGGGCCGCGGCGAAGGCACGCGCCGGCCGCAGCCGATCGTCGCCTCATCACTGCGCATCGTCGCCGCGCTGATCAATCCGGTGAACGGTCCAGGCGGCACCGAGGCGGAAACGGTGACGATCATCAACCGCTCCGACATGGCCGCATCGCTCGACGGCTGGAGGCTGGAGGACGATAACGGCCGGACCCAGACGCTGTCGGGAACGCTTGGCGCAGGCGAGTTGCGCACCGTGGCACTCAATGCCGCAGCCGGTGGCCCGCAGCTTGCCAACAAGGGCGGCGACATCATCCTTCGCAATGGCGAAGGCGCAGTGGCCGACCGCGTCGGCTACGGCAAGAGCGAGACGGCAAACGAGGGCTGGACGACGATCTTCTGAGTAGCGTTGCCCCTCATCCGGCTGCCGCCACCCTCTCCCCGCCCGCGGGGAGAAGGGGCATGCCGCACCGGCGTCCTCACCCTCAGCGCTGCGTTTGGCACGTCCCCTCGCCCCGTTTACGGAGAGAGGGTTAGGGTGAGGGGCAAAGTCCCGCCCCGGTGAAAGTCTGTAGCACTCAGCCACCAATCTCGTCTGCAATCAGCTTGCCGAGTCGGCTGATGCCGTCTTCGATCATCTGGTCGTTGGCGCAGGAGAAGCTGAGGCGGAAAGTGTTGGCGCCGGAGCCGTCGGCGAAGAAGGCCTTGCCGGGCACGAAGGCGACCTTGGCGGTTTCGAGCGATTTGGCGAGCAGCTTGGCGCCGTTCATTCCCTCCGGCAGCGTGATCCAGATGAACATGCCGCCTTCCGGCTTCGTCCAGCTCGTGCCTTTGGGCATGTATTTCTGAAGCGCTGCCAGCATGCAGTCACGCCGACGGCTGTAAACGGCCTTGATCTTGGTGACCTGCGCGTCGAAGCCGCGCTCGGCGACATCTGAAATCGCCATCTGGTTGATCGTCGAGGAATGCAGGTCGGCCGCCTGCTTCATCAGCACCAGCTTACGGATGACGGGCGCATTGGCGACGATGAAGCCGACGCGAAGGCCGGGCGCCAGCGTCTTGGAAAAGCTGCCGCAATAGATCGTGCGCGTATCGTTGATATGGCCCTTTTCGGCGATTTCAAGCGCCAGGATCGGCGGGATCGGCTCACCGTCGTAGCGCAGCGACTGATAGGCCGCATCTTCGATGACGGCGATGTCGAGCTCTTCGGCGAGCGCCAGCACCTTCTTGCGGCCGGCAAGATCGACCGTTTCGCCTGTGGGATTGGAGAAATCGGCGGAGAGATAGGCGAACTTCACCTTGCCGCCGGCAGCCGCTGCTGCCGCGCGATAAGACTCCGGCGTCCGGTTGCCGCTCGGCGTCAGCTGGTCGTAGGCGGGCTCATAGGCGTTGAAGGCCTGCAGCGCGCCGAGATAGGTCGGCCAGGTCACGAGTGCGGTATCGTTTGGCGACAGGAAGAGCTTGCCAAGATAATCGAGCCCCTGCTGCGAGCCGGAGACGATGAAGACGTTGTCGAGTTCGCAGGGAATGCCAAGCGAGGCCATCTGCCCGACCAGCCATTCGCGCAGCGGCTTGTAGCCCTCGCTGACCGAATATTGCAGCGCCGAATTGACGGCGGTGCTTTCGAAAATATCGGCATAGGCCTGCTTGAATTCCCGATCCGGAAACAGCGCCGGATCGGGAATGCCGCCGGCAAAGGAAATGATGTCGGGCCGGTCGAGAAGCTTCAGCAGCTCGCGGATCTCGGATGCGCGCATGCGCGACGAGCGCGACGCAAACATGGTGTCCCAGTTCAGCATGGGGTTTCCTCATATTTTTTTAGCATTGCCACCAGACCACGCGGGAAAATTTATGTCAACAATACTGACCTATTTTCTTGTCGCAGTGACAAGTTTGGAAGTTTTATATTCCAAAGCCTTTCCGGGAGATCCGCGAGCGTCTTTCCGATAGGGATGAAATTTCCGGGAAGAGGCTCGATCCCGAATTTGCGGCTCGACGTCAGCCACATCGAGCGGTTATTCCTCTGATCAAAGCCGAAACCGGCTGATTCAGCTCTTTCCAAGACCAGCTCGGCGGCAGTAGTGTCGCCGCCACAATTCAATGTACTATCAAGGTGCCAGCAATGACCGTGACGTCGGCCTCTCCTGAAATCAAAATCGAACTCCACAAGTCTCCCGTTTCGGATGCCGACCGCATCAAGGCATTGGAGGCGCCCGGCTTCGGCAAGGTCTTCACGGATCATATGGTCCTGGCACGATGGACGGCCGACAAGGGCTGGCACGATGCGAAGGTTACGCCGCGGCGTCCTCTGGAGCTCGATCCTGCGAGCGCCGTGTTGCACTACGCTCAGGAAATCTTCGAAGGCATGAAAGCCTACAAGGCAGACGATGGCCGCATCCTGCTCTTCCGGCCTGAAGAGAACGCCCGCCGTTTCGCCCAATCGGCAGCCCGCATGGCAATGCCTGCCGTGCCGGAAGAACTCTTCCTGAAGGCGGTCGAAGAACTGGTCCGCGTCGACAAGGCCTGGATTCCATCCGGTGACGCCAGCCTCTACCTTCGCCCCTTCATGTTCGCTAACGAGGCGTTTCTCGGCGTTCGTCCGGCTCAGGAATATATCTTCTGCATCATCGCCTCCCCGGTCGGCGCCTACTTCAAGGGTGGCGCGAAAGCGGTCTCCCTATGGGTCGAGACCACCTATACCCGCGCAGCCGCCGGCGGCACGGGCGCCGCAAAATGCGGCGGCAACTATGCAGCCAGCCTCGTGGCGCAGGCGGAAGCCGCGAAGAAGGATTGCGATCAGGTCGTCTTCCTGGATGCAGCAGAGCATCGCTGGGTCGAGGAACTCGGCGGCATGAACGTCTTCTTCGTCATGAATGACGGATCGGTGGTGACCCCGCCGCTTGGCGGCACGATCCTGCCGGGTATCACCCGGGCCTCGGTGATCACGCTCGCCGGAGAAAAAGGCTTGCGCGTCGAGCAGCGCCCCTACTCCTTCGCGGAGTGGCAGGCCGACGCTGCCAGCGGTAAGCTCGTCGAAGCCTTCGCCTGCGGCACGGCCGCGGTCCTTGCGGGCATCGGCCTGGTTCGACATGCCGGCGGCGAGTTTCTGGTCGGAGACGGTCAGACCGGCAAGCTGACCACCGAATTGCGCCAGCAGCTCGTCAGCCTGCAGAAGGGTGCAACGAACGATGAGCGCGGCTGGACGCGCCTTATCCCGGCCTGAACTCCGGACGTTCCCACGCAAACGGCGGCGTCAACACCGACATGGTGGGCGCCGCCTTCCGCCTTGCCCGCAAAAGCCGTCGGGCCGGCGGTCTATTCCGCCCTCGCCGGAATTCGTTTCAATCTGCACGATAAGCTATGATGCCGATATCTTGCGATGCCCATTTCAAGGGCCTCGAGCGCGTCGTCCATATCGATAAAAAAGACTGACCTGCATGTGACCCAAGTGCTCGACGGCACCGATCAACGCTTCTATCACAGCGGGGGGAATGGTAATCTGGCATCAGGGACAGCTGAAAACCGGCATGTGCGGACGGCACCGAATTCAATGGCGAAAATGACGATCTCGCTTCCGGATGATCTGGCGGACTACGTCGCGCGCCGTGTCGCAAGCGGCAGGTACGACAGTGCCGACGCGTTCCTGGCGGAACTGATCGTGAAGGACCAGGACCACCGCAAGCTCGATGACGATGAACTGCGTGACATTCTAAGGTTGGCCGAGGAGAGCGGCGTCAGCGACCGGCGCATTCCCGATATCCTGTTGGAAACGAAGGCGAAGCTGCGTGACTACCTATAGCCTGACCCGAACCGCGGACGCCGTACTCTCGGGCATCGACGAATATGCCAGTCTGCATTTCGGCGAGGCGCAGGCCGATGCCTATCTTCTCGACTGGGACAGGATTTTCATTCTTCTTTCGCGCGTGCCTTCCATGGGAGATGAATGCGAGGAACTCGGCGCCGGCCTTCGCCGCCTCCTCCACATGCGCCATGTCGCCTTCTATCGCGAAGTACCGGAAGGCATCCTCGTTATCGACATCATCGGCGCCGACCGGCTTCCCGAAAGACACCTTCAGTCCAACCGCCGGCCGAAACCATCCGACCCGCATGCCCAATGACAGCACCTCCGCCTTCTATCGGGAAAACGCAACGGCATATGCCAACCGGGCGCGCGACCTGCCGAAACATCAGCTCGATGCCTTCCTGGCCCGGCTTGCGCCAGGCGCGGTAATTCTCGAACTCGGCTGCGGCGGCGGGCAGGACAGCGCCTATATGCTGTCGCAAGGCTTCGACGTGACGCCGACCGATGGCTCGGCCGAGCTTGCAAGGCAGGCTGAGGCACGGCTCGGCAGGCCTGTCAAGGTGATGCTGTTCCAGGAGCTCCACGCCGAAAGCGCCTATGACGGCGTCTGGGCGCACGCGAGCCTGCTCCATGTTCCCCGGCTCGAGTTGCCCGACGTCTTCGCCCGCATCCGCCGCGCCCTGAGACCAGGCGGGCTCCTCCACGCGAGCTTCAAGGCCGGGGAAGCCGAAGGCCATGACGCCCTCGCGCGCTACTACAATTACCCCTCCCCCGAATGGCTGTCGGATCTTCTGACGAAAGGCGGCTGGCACGACTTTGCCATCGCCGAGCACGATGGCGGCGGCTACGACGGCAAGCCGACCCGCTGGCTGACGGTGAGCTCGGAGCGATAAGCGCCCTACCTTACCAATCCGTATGTTGTGATCGAACCGCCCTATCGGCTAGATTTACCCCTCCACAGATGCGGAAACGACCCAGCCGATGAAAATCCTGCTTATCGAGGACGATACCAAGACGTCGGATTATGTCTCCAAAGGCTTCTCCGAGGCCGGGCATGTCTGTGACGTGTTCGCCGACGGTCGCGACAGTCTTTTTCAGGCGCAGCGGGAGGCCTATGACGTCATCGTCGTCGACCGCATGCTTCCAGGTCTCGACGGTCTTGCCATCGTCCGCTCGCTTCGCGCCGCCAGGATCGGCACGCCTGCGCTGTTTCTGACATCGATCGGCGGCGTCGATGACCGCGTCGAGGGGCTGGAGGCGGGCGGGGACGACTATCTCGTCAAACCCTTCGCATTCTCGGAGCTTCTCGCCCGCGTAAATGCGCTCGGCCGCCGCCCGCCCGTGCGGGAACAGAAGACCGTGCTGAAGGTTGCCGATCTCGAGCTCGATCTCATTCGGCGGGAGGCCCGCCGCGCCGGGCAGGTCATCGAGCTGCAGCCCCGCGAGTTTACGTTGCTCGAGGTGCTGATGCGCGGCGAAGGCCGCGTCATCACCAAGACGATGCTGCTGGAGCGGGTCTGGGATTTCCATTTCGATCCGAAGACCAGCGTCGTCGAGACCCATATCAGCCGGCTGAGGGCAAAGGTCGACAAACCGTTCGAGACGCAGCTTCTCCATACGGTCCGCAATACCGGATACAGCCTGCATGCGCCTCGCTAAGCTGCGCAGGAGCACGCCGTTCCGGCTTGCCGTCACCTTCGGCGTCCTCTTCGTCGTCACCTTCATCCTCAGCGGCGCGATCATGTACCACATGCTGCGCGCCGGCCTTGAGCGCGACCTGGAACAGTCGCTGCATGAAATGAACTCGCTGATCGCCTCCGCCTACGAGGCGCACGACACCGAGGATCTCGTCAACACGCTGAACAACTATGCGAGCTTCCAGTCGACCTCCGACGGGCTTTACTCCCTGACGGACGCCGGGGGCCACAAACTTGCCGGCAATTTCGCGGCACCCCGCATCCCGAACGGTGTCTATACCGTCACGTCGAGGGATGTTGGACTGAAGGGGCACGAACGCTACCGGATGCAGGTCTCCACGATCGGCCCCTATACGCTGGTGGTCGCCGAAAACTTCAACGACATCGACGAAATGCTAAGAATCGTCCTCGTGAGCTTCGAATGGGCCGCCGCGATCGTGGTGGCGACCGCCATCGGCGGCGGCGTCTTTCTCGCCGTTCGCGCCCAGGCGAGACTGGACAAGGTCGCCCGCACCATGAACGACGTCTCGCACGGCGAACTCCAGGCCCGCATTCCGGTCACCGGAAACGGCGACGATATCGACACGGTGGCAATCCAGATCAACGCCGCGCTGGAGCGGCTCCAGACTTTGGTCGAGAGCATGCGGCAGGTGAGCGCCGACATCGCCCACGATCTCAAGACCCCGCTCAACAGACTTCGCCTGACGCTCGATGCCGCGGTGACGCGAAACGACCGGCAACTCGACGTTTCCAGCCTTCTCGATGAAGCGAGAAACGAGAGCGACCGGATCAACGCAACTTTCGAGGCGCTGCTGCGCATCTCCCAGATCGAGGCCGGCGCCCGCAGGGAGCGTTTCCAGGCGACCGATATCGACGATGTGCTTGCGGTCATATCCGAAGTCTATGCCGACGTCGCGGAAGACGCCGGCCAGTCTCTGGCGATCTCCGACCACGGGCCTGCGGTCATCTGGGGCGACCGCGATCTGCTGACGCAGATGCTCGCCAATCTGGTCGAGAACGCCATCAATCACTGCCCGGCCGGAACGGTCATTACGCTGTCGCTTCGACGACAGGACGATCGCGCCATATTGTCGGTCGCCGATAACGGCCCGGGCATTCCCGCCGAAGAGCGGGACAAGGTCTTCCGGCGTCTCTATCGCCTCGACAAGAGCCGCACGACGACAGGAAGCGGTCTTGGCCTGAGCCTGGTCAAGGCAATCGCCGACCTGCACTCGGCCGAGATCGCCATGGGGGAACACCATCCGGGCCTCATTATTTCGATAGCCTTCCCGCTGCTGCCGGCCCTCTCACCCTCCACGCAGCGAGCCTGACGAAGCGGACCGCAAACCGACGCACTTCAGCCGCCATGCGATATGGCAGAACGCTCCACGGCCGGCGGCTGCGGCCAATCCGGTAGGTCGAGAGGCCGGCCTGTATCTGGGAATGCGCATCCGCCCGCTGGCTCACCGGAACCGGATCGACGAAACAGGCCCTGAGCCCCTCGTCGAACTCCAGATCGAGCGCGATATCGTAGGGCAGCCGCATGGGAAGAAGCATATCCGCAATCCAGCCGGCAGCCTTGCGATTGATGAGATAGGCGCCCGATCCCTTCTCGCGGGTGAGCGCGATCGCCAGCGAGCGGGACGCCGTGAGCGGTCCCACTTTATGCTTGCGCCCGCTGTTCACAGTGGAAAGACGCAGGATGTCCCAGGAATCCTGGCGCTCGAGGGCAGCGGCAAGCACCTCGGCGAAGTCGTCGTCGAAGTCGAGGTCGTCTTCGAGAATGAGAGCGAATTCGCCTTTGCTGGCAAGGAACTTCCTCGCGCATTCGACATGGCTGAGATAGCAGCCGATCTCGAAGGGATTGGGTCTGCGGCCGTGCCGGCGCAGATAGGATTTCGCGTCGAAATCGCGACGCGGCAAGGCAATGCTCACGCCGTCGACAGCCGCCACGCGCTCGAATTCCATGCCCATCTCGGTGAGCAGGCGCTCCATGCGAAACCGGCGAAGCTCCGCCCGGTCGAGATTGATGAGATAGGTATTGATCCGCAGACTGACCGGATGAACGGCCGAAACGACATCGGCAGCTGTGGCATGCATATTCATGAGAACTCGCCTCGACTTGGGTAATTACGATTCCACCCAGCCTGCGCTCGAAAACTCACGGGGACTTCGCCCGAACTATACAATTTCGTAAGGCGCGCCTGTCGCTTGGTCATCCATGACGTGCGGGCCAAGCCATCAATGCGCGAATGACGGGTTGAGATGGCGTCCGGCAACGGCTATCTCAGGCAAACCTCAAGCGGGTCCTCCGCAAAAGACAAGGCTGAACCGCATGATCCCAGATTTCCTCGTCACCCATTCCGGTGGCTTCCATGCCGACGAGTTGCTGTCGAGCGTCATCCTGACCCGGCTTTTCCCGCAGGCGCGCATCGTCCGCAGCCGGGCGTCGGAATGGATCACCCCGGGCGCGGACCGCATCATTTACGATGTGGGCGGCGCCTATGACGCCGAGGCGGGGATCTTCGATCACCATCAGCGCGGCGCGCCGCTGCGGGAGGACGGCCAGCCCTACAGCTCGTTCGGGCTGATCTGGAAGCATTATGGCCATGATTATCTGGCAGTCGCGGGCCTTCCCGAAGAGCATATCGAGGCGGTGCATGCCTCCTTCGATCGAAGCTTCGCGCTGCCGATCGATCTGACGGACAATGGCGCACTCAGCCCCTCCGGGCCGCTTGGCGCGCTCACCCTGCCCGCATTGCTGGAAACGCTGAAGCCGGTTTTCGACGACCGGGATCCCGAGGCCGACGATCGCGCATTCCATGCAGCACTTGCCGTTGCCCGCAGCTTCGTCGAGGCAAAGATCGCCCAGAGCGCCGCGAAATTGCGGGCCGAGGCCCTCGTGCATCGGGCAATCCTGGATACTGGCGAAGGGCGCGTCCTCGAGCTGCCGATGGGAATGCCCTTTCGCCCTGCCATCGTGAAGGCCGGCGCCGATCACCTGCTCTTCGTCGTCCACCCGCGCGAAAAGGACTGGTGCGTGACCGGCATCCGCCGCGGCGACGACGGTTTCGAGCTGAGGGCCGATCTGCCCGCCGCCTGGGCGGGCCTGACCAATGGCGAACTGGAGGCTGCCTGCGGCGTCAGCGGCGCAAGCTTCTGCCACAACGGCCGCTTCATCGCTGCCGCCAAGACCCGCGAGGCGGCACTCGCCATGGCCGAACTTGCGGTCGAGGAAGCCATCGCCATCAGCAAAGCCTGATAGCGGCCGTCTGCCGCTATCGCCCCTTCCCGGCCGCTGCCTAGCTGTATAGTTTCATCGTCGCTACCGCCCAAATGAGAGGTTTACCGTGAGTGTCGGCCTGATTGCCCTTCTTGATGATGTCGCAGCGATTGCCAAGGCTGCAGCCGCTTCGCTCGACGATGTGGTTGCCCAGGCCGGCAGGGCCGGCGCGAAGGCCGCCGGCGTCGTCATCGACGATACGGCCGTCACGCCGCGCTATGTCACCGGCTTTTCGCCCGCACGCGAACTGCCGATCATCGCAAAGATCACGCTCGGTTCGCTGAAGAACAAGATCCTGTTCCTCCTGCCGGCCGCGCTGATCCTGAGCCTCGTCCTGCCCGGGGCCATCACGCCCCTGCTGATGCTCGGCGGGCTCTACCTCTGCTACGAGGGCGCCGAAAAAGTCTACGAGCTCGTCTTTCCCCATGCCGCGCACACCCACGAAGCCGAGCTCGATACGGGCAGCGTCGATCCGAAGGCCTTCGAGGATGAAAAAGTGGCGGGCGCCGTCCGGACCGACTTCATCCTCTCGGCGGAGATCATGGCGATCACCCTCGGCTCAGTTCCTGAAGCCGGCCTGGCAACGCAGGCGCTGGTCCTTGCCATCGTCGGCATTGCGATCACCGCCGGCGTCTACGGCGTCGTCGCCTTGATCGTCAAGGCTGATGACGTCGGGCTCTGGCTCGCCCAGCGCTCGCCTTCGTCTCCAGCGGGCGCACTTCCGCGCATGCTCGGCCGCGGCCTCGTGCAGGGCATGCCCTATCTCCTGAAAGTGCTGGGTGCGGTCGGGACGGCGGCGATGATATGGGTCGGCGGCGGCATTATCGTGCACGGCGCCGAGGTGTTCGGGTTCGGCTGGCCGAGCCACCTTCTCCATGATGCCGGAGAAAGTGCTGCCCATGTGCTCCCGGCAATCGGCGGATTGGTTTCCTGGCTGGTTCAGGCCGCAGGCTCCGGCCTCGTCGGCATCGCCCTCGGGCTGGCGATGATCCCGACCGTCAGCTTTGCCGTGGCACCCGCATGGCGGTGGTGCTCGACACGCATCCGCAAGATCAGGACCGCATAACAACAAATATCGGGATAAAGACCGAAGCGCGCCGCATGAACCAGGTTCGATGCGGCGCGCTCCGAAAAGCGCCTAGTTGACGGACTTGTCGACCAGCTTGTTCTTGCCGATCCAGGGCATCATGCCGCGCAGCTTGGCGCCGACTTCCTCGATCTGGTGGCTGTCGTTGACGCGGCGGATGCCCTTGAAGCGGGCTGCACCCGACTTGTATTCCTGCATCCACTCGGAGGTGAACTTGCCGGTCTGGATGTCCTTGAGGACACGCTTCATCTCGGCCTTGGTTTCTTCGGTGATGATGCGCGGACCCGTGACGTATTCGCCCCACTCGGCCGTGTTGGAGATCGAGTAGTTCATGTTGGCGATGCCGCCTTCATAGATCAGGTCGACGATCAGCTTCACTTCGTGCAGGCACTCGAAATAGGCCATCTCCGGAGCGTAACCAGCTTCGGTGAGCGTTTCGAAGCCGGCGCGGATGAGCTCGACGAGACCGCCGCAGAGAACGACCTGTTCGCCGAAGAGGTCGGTTTCGCACTCTTCGCGGAAGTTGGTTTCGATGATGCCGGAACGGCCGCCGCCGACGCCGCAGGCGTAGGAGAGAGCGAGTTCAAGCGCGTTGCCGGAAGCGTTCTGGTGAACGGCGACGAGGCAGGGAACGCCGCCGCCCTTCTGGTATTCGCCGCGAACCGTGTGGCCCGGGCCCTTCGGGGCGATCATGACGACGTCGACCGAAGCCTTCGGCTCGATGAGGCCGAAGTGAACGTTGAGGCCGTGGGCAAAGGCGATGGCTGCGCCGTCGCGGATATTGCCGGCGATGTCGGCCTTGTAGATCTCGGCCTGCAGTTCGTCCGGGGTCGCCATCATCATCAGGTCGGCCCAGGCGGCGGCTTCTGCAACCGTCATGACCTTGAAGCCGTCGGCTTCGGCCTTCTTGATCGTGGGCGAACCGGCCTTCAGCGCGATGACGAGGTTCTGGGCGCCGCTGTCCTTGAGGTTCAGCGCATGGGCACGGCCTTGCGAACCGTAACCGATGACGGCGACCTTCTTGGCCTTGATGAGGTTGAGATCGGCATCACGATCGTAATAGACGCGCATTTGAAGTTCCTTCCCTTTGCTTGTCTTGTTGACTGTCATGAAAGCGGGTCAGCCGAGAGCCGGCATCTCCGCGAGAACCTTGTCCGTGCCGTAGAGCCGGAGGAAGGCGGTCACCGCCCTCTCCGCCTGGCGCGCGGTATCCTTGAGGCCGGGCTCGCCGAGCAGCATGCGCACATGCAGGTCGGAAACAACCAGGCCGTAAAGCGTGTGATAGGCCTCGTCGGCATCGGAAAACCGAAGCAGCCCTGCCCTTTTGCCGGCATCGATCAGCGCCATGGCGCGCCGGTCGATCTGGCGGCGGCCGCGTTCGAGCAGCAGCTTGCCGAGCTTGGAGCCGTCGCGATGCGACTGGCCGATCGCCAGCCGGTTCAGCGCCAGCGAGACGTCGCCGGCCAGAACCTCCAGCAGGTCGCGCGCGAAGATGACGACATGGTCGTGCAGGCTCGCAGCCGTCAGCCGCTCGCCGTTGCGCTCGAAAGTGCGCACTTTGCTCGCCTGGTAGGCGATCATCGCCGACAGCAGCCCGTCGCGGTCACCAAACCACTTGTAGAGGCTTTCCTTGGAGCAATTGGCGGCGCGCGCGACCCCCGAGGTCGTCAGCGCCTTTTCGCCGCCGTCGACGAGCAACTGCAGCGCCTGCTCCAGAACGGCGTTCTGGCGCGGCGAAAATTCGCTCGGCTCTGCGGTATCGACGGACACGGCCATGGCCCCCTTTGTAAGTACCGTACGGTACGGTTCGTGAGCTATATGCGGCAAACCGATCGGGACGTCAAGAAGCCCCGGCGGATTTTTTTATGACCGATATCCCGGCGAAACGCCAGAATTGCATAGGCGCGCCCGCCCGGGAATCGCATAATGTCGCGCCACGCCATTTGCCGGGAGCCTTCCATGCCGCGCCTGCCCGCCGCCCTTCTTCTAGCCGGAACACTGCTCCTGGCAACGACGCCCCTGACCATCGGCGCTTTCGCGCAGTCGGAAAACGACGTCTACAACAAGATCGAGGAGTTGCACGGCGATGCCGCGGGCTTCGACCGGCCGCTGCGCCAGCTCGTCCGCGCGATGCGCTCGGGCGATGCCGAGGCTATCGCCGGCCTTGTCGAATACCCGCTCACCGTCAAGGCGAACGGCGAGACCTACGATGTCGAGAATGCCGAGGATTTCGTCGAGAATTTCGACGATCTGGTGACGGCTGAGACCCGCCGCACCGTCGGGCGCCAGCAATATCAGGATCTCTTCGTCAACAGCGACGGCGTCATGCTCGCCAACGGCGCCGTCTGGATGGGGGCGGTCTGCGAGGACAATGCCTGCCAAGACAGCCATTGGGCGATCATCGCGATCAACAATTGAAATCCGGCGACGAGGAAGAGCCAATGAAATACCCGATCGCCGCGGCGCTCATCACCGCGGCGCTCATCACCGCAGCCCTGACCATCGCTGCGAATGCACAGGCCGCCGAGACGCGCTGCGGCTGGATCGAGAATCCGACGCCCGCCAACTGGTGGCTGCAGGATGCGGAGAACACCTGGACGATCATGACCCAGGGCGAGGATGCCGATGCGGTGGAAGGCATGGACCTGATCCCCGATATATCAGAACACGATTACATCAGGACCAACGGCAATTACGGCTATGCCTGCGCCTGCATGGGCGTCGAGACCGACGGCAAGGACCGCATCACGAAAATCCTCTCCTTCCGCCAGCTGAAGCTCGCCAAATGCCGAGCCGACAAGGCGCTGAAATTTCCCGGCTGACCGGAGCACAACCCGAAAAACCGGATGGCAGCCGCGATCATCGCCCCGGTGCAATTGACGCCGCAGCGCAGCCTGCAGGGATCGGCGGAGGTTCTTCCGGCATCGTCTTGTCGATCGCGTATAGCGTCGCGAAACCGGCATCCTCGATGAGGGTCAGGCCCGCTGGTGGAGACCTGCCGAGATAGCGGTCGGGAACATCTGCATTGGCCACCAGGACGAAATCGAACCGCCTGCGCCAATCCGACAGGTACAGATAAGGTGGATAGGCTTTATATTCCTGCATCAATTCCGGGCATGAAAGCACAGCGATCGACACGAGACTGCTCTCCGGAGCCGCGATCTCAGACCATGGCGGCAGGACGGAGAGCGGCTGCTTGCCTTTCGCGGTGAAGAGCGTCGGCACGAAAGCATGGGCGAACGGTACGGCAAGTGTCGGCAGATGCCGGAAGGTATCCAGTCCCCAGGCAAAATGCCGGTTGGAATGGACAGGGTCACTCTTCATCCCGGCCTCGTGCTCCAGAGGCAGCACGGCCGCACCGGCCGGTATCTTCTTGAGCACGCTCTGAACGGCGGCAACATCCTTCTGCGCCAGCCACCAGTTCCAACCGATCCAGCCGGTACGGCCGAACACCGTGAGATTGACGATGAGCGCCAGCAACAGCGCCTGCCGGCGCGTGAGATTGGCGAAGGGGCACACCATTGCCATGGCGACGAACGCCGCCATGATCGGAAAGCGCCAGCTGATCCATCCGGTGCCGAGCGCGTGGCGAGGCGAAATACAGGAGAGAAGCAGGAGGCCGCAGGCGGTGACGGCAAGCCCCGCATGGATACGAATGTCGCCGGCGCGCGCGGCCCGGGTGCAGATGAAAATTAGCGGCAGAACCAGCACGACATCCACGACCGGGACATAGGTCATGATGGCGGAGAGCAAATTCTGGACGGTCAGGACGATGCTGTCGTTCCAGACGAGGCCGAGGCCATTGCCGGCGGCGTTGGGCAAAGCCGCCGTATGGAGATAGAGCGAAAGCGGCGGCAGGAAACAGGCGCCGAGCGCCAGTGCCAACCGGCCGGCAAGTCTGAGCAGGCCCGCTTTCGATCGCACTATGTCGATGCGCCAGGAAAATTCGAGGCCGCAGACGATCGCCATGTAGAAGCCGAGCGCGAAGATATGCATCACCGTCAGCGCCAATGCGGCGGCGAGCCGCCAGACGAAAATCACTGCGGGATTTCTCCCCTGCAGCCGCAGATCGACGCAGGCGAAGGCGAGCGCCATGCCGAGGCCGATCTGGAAATTGATGAAGCCGCCGACCATGGTGGCACACCAGCCGAGCGACAGCATGGCGATCTGCCAATAATCCCGGCCGCCGAAAAGCGCGCGATGCAGGCAGATCGCGCCAAGCGACGGCAGCACGATCGCCAGGAAAAGCAAGGCCCGCGCCAGAGCATCCGCGCCGATGAGCGGTCCGAGCCAGACGGCCAGGAGATCCATTCCCACATTGGTGAAGGTGCGGTTCCAATCGACCGCATAGATCTGAGGAAAAGGCTGCTCGCCGATGCCGCCCGAAAGAAGCCAGAGACGGGCGTAGTGATTGGCATAATCGAGAATGGGCGGAAAAGGAAACAGCACCACCAGTGCCGCGGCAAGTGCGACGAAAGCGGCGATCGCGATGGTGGAATCCTGTCTGGCAGCCGATTCTTCAGGCTTGGCCTTGGCCGAGGCAGGCGCGGCAATCTGGTCCATTATCCGATCCGGCTGCTCTTTTGCGACCGCGGCGGCTCTCCGGATACAAAGACCGCATCCAGCGCGGCGCGTCTGTCGCTCGCGCTCATCTCGGAAAAGACGGCCGGCAGTTCGGCCTGTTCGCTGCCGCGCCGGATCGTCTCGATTATGAACATCGGCCGTTTCTTGCTCTCCTGCACGAGACGGCCGAGATACTCGCCGATGATGCCGATGCAGATCAGCTGGATAGCGCTGAAGACGCTGACGGCGACCATGATCGACGACCAGCCGGTAACCGTTTCGCCTTCCAGCCAGCGAACGAAGGTATAGACGAGCAACGCGATCGCGACGCCGGCGCTGACGACGCCGAGCCATGTGGCGATACGCAGCGGCGTCGTCGAAAAGCTGGTGATCGCATCGAGCGCAAAATTGATCATCTTGCGCAGCGGATATTTCGTGGTGCCGGCAAAGCGGGCGTCACGCTCATAAGGCAGGGCCACCTGCCTGCCGCCGATCCAGCTGACCATGCCGCGAATGAAGCGATCGCGCTCCGGCATGGCGAGCAGGATATCGACGACGCGCCGTCGCATCAGCCGGAAATCGCCGGTATCGCGCGGGATGGTCACCGAAGCGAGCCTGGACAGGGCGCGATAGAAGAGCGAAGCCGAGGCGAGCTTGAACCAGGTTTCACCCTCGCGGCGCGTGCGCTGGCCGTAGACGACGTCGGCGCCGCGCTCCATGATCGGCATCATCATCAAAAGCAGTTCGGGCGGATCCTGAAGATCGGCGTCGATCAAAAGCACACGCTCGCCCCGGGACGCGGCAAGACCCGCCGTCGATGCCAGCTGGTGGCCGTGATTGCGCAGGAGGCGAATGCCGAGCACCTCGGGCACATCAGCCGCCAGATCCGAGATGATCTCCCAGGTGCCGTCGGACGAGCCGTCATCGACGAGAATGAGCTCGAAGGCATCGCCGGCAACGCTGCGAGCAGCGGCCACCGCGCGACGGCAGAATTCGCGCAGACCCTCTTCCTCGTTGTGACAAGGCGCGACGATGGAAAGAAATGGTGTTTGCGTCATGCCGCCATCAGTGCTTGGTGTTTCGAACAAGCCTAGCTGCGAAACGTCAAACATCCTTTAATAGCAAACCGCGCCGGCATCTTGGCGGACGCGCCGCGCTCTATTCCGCCGCCATGATTTCGCGCGCGCCGTCGATATCGCGGGCGGGTGACGCGCCATAGAGGCGGCTGTATTCGCGGCTGAACTGCGAGGGGCTCTGATAGCCGACGCGGTGGCCGGCCGTGCCGGCATCGAGCCGCTCGACGAGCATCAGGCGGCGCGCCTCATGCAGGCGAAGCTGCTTCTGATACTGCACCGGCGTCATCGCCGTCACCGACTTGAAGTGGTGATGGAAGGACGACACGCTCATGCTGACGCGCTCGGCAAGGTCTTCGATGCGCAGCGGCCGTGCGAAATTTTCCTTCAGCCACGCGACCGCGCGCGCGACCCTGTTGCTGTGGCTGTCTGCCGTGGCGATATTGATCAGCCGCGCGCCATCCGGCCCGGTCAGCACACGGTAGAGGATTTCCTGCTCGATCAGCGGCGCCATGGCCGGAATATCGGCTGGACGATCGAGCAAGCGCATCAGGCGGACAGCGGCGTCGAGCAGTTCCGGCGGAGCGACATTCACCGCCATCCCGCGCTGCCCGTCGGTATGGGCGGCCGGGCGCGGAATATCGATGCGGCTCAAAAGCTCCAGCAGCTTTTCGGAGTCGATTGCCAGCCCCAGGCAGAGGTGCGGAACCTCGGGGCTCGCCTCCGTGACGCGCCAGGCGACCGGCAGGTCGAGTGAGGTCAAAAGATAGTCCCCGGTTCCATAGCTGATCTGCTCCGTGCCGAGGCGCAGGCTCTTGGCCCCTTGCAGCACGAAGGCGAAACACGGCTGGTAGCTGCTGTGCAGCGGGTCGCTGGGCCTGGATCGGCGGCTGATGTGTAGATTGCCGATCGCCGTGGAGAACCCGCCGTCGTGAGGTGCGAAGCGCATCGAGATGTCGACGATTTCCTGATAGGGGCTGAAGGGCAAGGTCATGCGGCAACTCTTTCTGTCAATTGTCTGACGCCGGCGATACCGCCTCTATCTAGAGTGCCTTCGCCATTTCGCAAACAGGCCGGCCTCTCACTTTTGCAGGATCGTGCAAAAAGCTCGGAGGATCGCTCTAACCCTCTCGCGCGGTTCCGGGCAATAGTCCAGCATCCCGTTCAACCCCCACTCCATGATCAAAAGGAAGGTTCCCATGCCTATTGCAAGAGGCTACGCTGCCACCGACGCTTCCAAGCCGCTCACCCCCTTCACCTTCGAGCGCCGCAACCCGAACCCCGATGACGTCGTCATCGACATCAAGTTTGCCGGCATCTGCCATTCCGACATCCATACCGTCCGCAACGAGTGGAAGAACGCCGTCTACCCGATCGTGCCCGGCCATGAGATCGCCGGCATCGTCTCGGCCGTCGGCTCCGCCGTCACCAAGTTCAAGGTCGGCGACCGCGTCGGCGTCGGCTGCTTCGTCGATTCCTGCATCGGCTGCGCCGAACGCGACCTCGACCGCGAACAGTACATGCCGGGCCTTTCCGGCACCTACAATGATTTCGAAGCCGACGGCAAGACACGCACCCAGGGCGGCTATTCCGATAGCATCGTCGTCAAGGAGGGCTATGTCATGTCCATCCCTGACAACCTTCCGCTCGATGCCTCCGCGCCGCTGCTCTGCGCCGGCATCACGCTCTATTCGCCGCTGCGCCACTGGAATGCCGGCCCGGGCAAGAAGGTCGCGATCCTCGGCATGGGCGGCCTCGGCCACATGGGCGTCAAGCTTGGTTCGGCCATGGGCGCCGATATCACCGTGCTCTCCCAGACCCTTTCCAAGAAAGAAGACGGGCTGAAGCTCGGCGCCAAGGAATATTACGCCACCAACGACCCGGAAACCTTCACGAAGCTCGCCGGCACGTTCGACCTGATCATCTGCACCGTCAGCGCCGGGATCGACTGGAACGCCTATCTCGGCCTGCTCAAGGTGGACGGTTCCTTCGTGGTCGTCGGCGCGCCGGAACACCCGATCCCGGTGCATGCCTTCTCGATCATCCCCGGCCGCAAGAACATCTCCGGCTCGATGATCGGATCGATCAAGGAAACCCAGGAAATGCTCGACTTCTGCGGCAAGCACAACATCGTCTCCGAGATCGAGAAGATCAACATCCAGCAGGTCAACGAGGCCTATGAGCGCGTCCTGAAAAGCGACGTCCGCTACCGCTTCGTCATCGACATCGCCTCGCTGGCGGCCTGAGGAACGAGGGGCGGCTCCTTCGGGGGCCGCCTTTTTTGATAACGAGCGGCACCCTCCATCGGCCCTCGTGCGGACGCGCGATGGCTTGATCCTGCACCGGCATGCCGTGGGTTACCCCCCTCTGCCCTGCCGGGCATCTCCCCCACAGGTGGGGAGATCGGCTAGGCGCAATGGTTTCCCCAACAACCGACGTCACATGAACCGCAAATTTAGGACGAGGCATGGCTTCTTGCCGATCTCCACCCTTGTGGGGGAGATGCCCGGCAGGGCAGAGGGGGGTGTACCACGGCATACCCTCTCCTTCCTGATTTTTGCGCTCAATCCCTAGGGTCCAGTTCAGCCTCCTCAACCACTCCCCCTTAGGCGCAGCAGATATTCGGCGCCGTTGAACGGATCGGGGCCGGAGCGCCCGCGCATGCGCGGCTGGCCGGCGATCGGGGCGTAGTGATCGAAGGAGGTTTCCATGGTCCCCGCCCCGCTCGTCAGGCCGGGCAATTGCTGCTGGACGCTTTGGACCAGCTGAGACGCGATGGTGCCCTCGAGCCGGGCGACGCCATCGGCGATCACCGAATCCGTCGTCGCCGCTGCCGATTTTGCAAGCAGAGCAAGCACGCCGCTCAAGCTCTCCATGGGCACGACGAGATGAAAGCGGTCGACCGGCTCGCAGAGGATGGTCTGTGCGGCCGATAGCGCCGTTGCCAGCACCCAGGGCGTCAGCTGCCGGAAATCGGCAGCGGTGCTTGCGGGCGAACTATGGCGGGCCGCCGTCATCGCCACGTGGCAATCGATGACCTGCCAGCCGAAAATCCCCTGCTTCAGCGTCTCGAACACGGTTTCCTCGACCGCCCGATAAAAAGCGACGGGCATCTGGCCGACATCGACTTCGAGCGCGAAGCTGTTGCCCGCTCCAGGGGCGCGCGGTTCGACGCGCAGGCCGACGGTCGCGAGAAACGGATTCGGCTCCTTGAAGAGGATCTGCAGGCCGACCCCGATCCCCAAGGGCCTCTCGACCAGGATGACTGTGCTTTCCTCGAACCGTGCCTCGAGGCCGAAATCCGTCTGCAGCGTCGATTGGATCACCTCCTTCTGCACCTCGCCGTAGAGTGACACGAAGACTTCGTCCGCCTCCTCGTTCCGGCGCAGATTGATCAAGGGATCCTGTTCGGCCATCTGGTTCAGCGCCAGCCAGAGCGCCGCCTTGTCGGAAGGGCGGCGGGCAAAAACGCGGGTTTCGAGCGTGGGCGGCGCGAAGTGAGCCCGCCCGCCCTGGGGATCTCCGCCCACCGCATCGCCGATACGGGCGCCGGCAAGGCCGCTGACGCGCGCGATCTGCCCGGCACGGAGGCTCTCGGCGCCATGAACCCGGCCAGCCTCGAACACATGGATCGCGGTCACCCGTTCCGGGCCTTTGGGCAAGTCCAGAGATTGCCGGAGCCGCACCGTGCCTGAGTTCAGGTAGATGTAGGAGAGCTTTTCCCCGCCCCAGCCGCGTTCGATCTTGAAGATCTTGCCGGCGACCGGACCATCCGGATCGGGCCGCCGCGCGGGCAGGATCGTCGCAATGGCCGATGCCAAAGCGGGAATGCCGACGCCGGTCATCGCAGCGCCCGCGAAGACGGGATGCACAAGCCCTCTCGCCACCTGATCGGCCAGGCAGCGCCCGAGCCTTGCCTCTGTCAGCCGGTCGGGAGCGACGATATAGTCATCGAGCAGCGCCTCGTCGTTTTCCCCGAGCCTCTCGCAGAGCGCCGAAAAGAGCGGCTCGTCTCCCGGAGCGAGGGCTTCCACCCGGACAAGCTTGGCTCCGGCATCGATGACCGAGGACATGGCGATGGGGCGGACCGCCAGCTGCGCGGCAAGAGCATCCATCACGTCCTGATAACGCGCGCCGGGACGATCGACCTTGTTGACGAAGAAGACGAAGGGAACGCCGAGCCGCCGCAGCGCCCGCACCAGCACGCGCGTCTGCGCCTGCACGCCTTCGACCGCCGAAACGACAACGACCGCAGCATCCAGCAATCCCAGCACCCGCTCGACCTCGGCGATGAAATCGGGATGGCCGGGTGTGTCGATCAGATTGACGATCCTGTCGCCGATCGCAAAAGACACCACCGCGGCCCTGATCGTGATGCCGCGCTGCCGCTCGAGTTCGAGAGTGTCCGTCTGTGTATTGCCGGTATCGACGCTGCCGAGCTTGTCGATCACCCCGGCGTTAAAAAGCAGTCTTTCGGTAAGGCTAGTCTTGCCTGCATCCACATGGGCGAGGATGCCCAGATTCAAAGTGCGCATAAACCACCAACTTCTCGGAAATTCGGATGTGATTTTCGTGAGAAGTGAATCGGCGCATTGGAACCTCTACCCGTTGTTACGGCTTGGATGCGTAACTCCCGGTGGCTGGGAGACGCGGGCGGAATGCTAAGGGTGTGTGCGGAGATATGTCAAGCTTGGGTGTCTTGCATTTACGGTGCGGCGCGCCGATTGTGGTCTCCTGTGTCGGAGTGCCGTGGGATTACCCCCCTCTGGCCTGCCGGCCGATCTCCCCCACAAGTGGGGAGATCGGCAAGAGGCTGGGTCATCCGTCCCTCTCTGCCGTATCGAAATAACCATGCGGTGGTTGTTTGGGGAAGCCATCGCGCCCAGCCGATCTCCACCCTTGTGGGGGAGATGCCCGGCAGGGCAGAGGGGGGGTGCCACACGGCACGCCCTCTCTTCACCGGCTTGACCCGAAAGAAGGAGCCCTACCCCTCCTCCCGCATCGTCTCCCGCTGGGTGATCAGCCGGGCGCTGTGCTGGCCGCTGAGATAGATCCACAGCCAGCTCCAGGCAACGGAGAAGCGCGAGCGGGTGCCAATGAGGAAGTAGATATGGGCGATGCCCCAGATCCACCAGGCGATCCAGCCCTTGAGCTTGATCCGGCCGAAATCGATGATCGCAGCACTCTTGCCGATCGTTGCCAGGCTCCCCTGGTGCCAATATCTGAAAGGTGCCGGCGCCGGTTTGCCCGACAGGCGGGCGCGGATGACCTTGGCGACATAGCCGCCCTGCTGCTTGGCGGCGGGCGCGATGCCCGGCACCGGCTTGCCGTCCTCTCGCAGAACCGAGGCGGTGTCGCCGATGACGAAGACGTCGGGCAGGCCAGGCGCGCTCAGATCCTTTTCGACGACGACGCGCCCTGCCCGGTCGGCCGGCACGCCGAGCCATTGCGCCGCCGGCGAGGCGGTGACGCCGGCCGCCCAGACGATCGTCCGGCTCGGGATGAAGGTCTCGCCGATCTGCACGCCGTCGGCGCTGCAATCGGTCACCGGGCTGCCGAGAAGAACCTCGACCCCAACCTTCTCAAGCGCCTTTTCGGCATAGGCCGAAAGCTCTTCGGCGAAGGTCGGCAGCACGCGCGGGCCGGCCTCGACCAGCACGACACGGGTCTTGCGCGTGTCGATGTTGCGGAATTCCTTGGGCAGCGTGAAATGCGCAAGCTCGGCGATGATGCCGGCAAGCTCGACGCCGGTTGGCCCTGCGCCGACGATGGTGAAGGTCAGGAGCGCATCGCGCACGGCGGCATCGGCCTCCATCTCCGCCTTTTCGAAGGCGAGCAGCACGCGCCTGCGGATCGTCGTCGCATCCTCCAGCGTCTTCAGGCCGGGCGCCACCGGCTCCCATTCGTCACGGCCGAAATAGGCATGCGTCGCCCCGGTCGCCAGCACCAGCGTGTCATAACCGAGAGTCATGCCGCTGCGTAACGAAACCGTCTTCGCGCCGCTGTCGACGCTGGTGACTTCGCCAAGTAGCACCGTCACGTCGGGCCGGTCCGCATAGAGGCGGCGGATCGGCCAGGCGATCTCAGAGGTGGAGAGAATGGTCGTCGCCACCTGATAGAGCAGCGGCTGGAAGAGATGATGGTTGCGCCGGTCGACGAGGGTGATCTTCACGCCTGCGCCCTTCAACCCGTTGACGAGCTGCAGCCCGCCGAAACCGCCGCCGACAACGACGACATGATGATCGCCCATGACCTGCCCCTTTGCGCCATTTCGCTGAAAGCCAATGTGGCCTTTGCCGCGAAGGTTGCAACCGCCGTTTCGGCATGCCTGCCCTGCGCCACCGGCAGCCGGTGGCGCTCAGATTATCCGCTTCTCCGGCAATCCGACCCTGCGAAGCTTGTGGAATGGAAGTCAGGCGCAGTTATGCAGCCCAGACCGAGCTTCGGTTGGGCTGCAATGCAGACGTGCTGTTCGACCGATAGCCGGTCAGGAACCGGCTCACAGCGCAGATACGAAACGTACCCTCAATAGGGACCGACGCACTGGCGACGTGGTCCGTAATAGGGCTGGAAGGTATTGTCGAACGCCCTATACGAGCGATAGCGCGCATAGCACCAGCTCTCGTGGCTGCTGCCCCCTCCATAATAGGCAGTCGACGCATAGGCCCGATAGGGCCGTCCATAATAGCGGTAGGGCGAGCCATAATAGCGGTAAGGCGATCCGTAATAGCCGTAGGGCGAGCCGTAATAGCCGCCCGAGCCGTAATAGCCGCCGTAGGGTGAACCATAATAGCCGCCGTAATAGGGCTGTGCCAATGCCCCGCCAATGATCGTGCCGACGGCCAGACCACCCAAGGCCCAGCCCCAGCCCGATCCATGGTGATGATGGCCGTAATACCCGCCTCCGTAATGGCCGCCATCCCAGTGGCCGCCACCCCAGTGACCGCCGCCATGGCCGCGCCATTGCACTTGCTCTATCTGCTGCTGCGCATCGATCCGGGGTGGGTTGATAGCCGGAAACGCTTGAGCCGGCGTGATGCCGGGGGCACCTATGATCAAGCATAACGCAGCGACGGTTAGCTTTCTCATGACCGTTCTCCTCTCCTCCTCCAAGTGGAGGCAATATCTTCCTCTCCTCCTGAACCAAAGGTGAACGCAATATGTCGAAAAACGTTCCGTAGAGAGACAAATTAATCGCTGGCGATGGCGCTGAGGATTATCGGCTCCTCCAGCGATCCGACCTTGCCTTTTCCAGACAAGACCGGATACCAGGCGCTCATCCCCTGGTCACCGTGCGTAACCCACGGGTATCGCCATTCCATGTTTCAATTCTTCCATCGAAATCGACGCCGAGACGTCGAAGAGTTCGAGCTTGCGCACGATCTGTTTGTAGATCACGTCGTAATGCTCGACGCGCGGCAGCACGATCTTCAGGATGTAATCGTGATTGCCGGTCAGCCGGTGCGCCTCGACGATCTCGGGAATGTCGCCGATGATCCTGCGGAAAGTTTCCGTCCACTCATCGGAATGATGCGCCGTCTTGACGAGGGCAAAGACCGTCGTCGGCACGCCCATCCGCTCCCGGTCGAGCACGACGATGCGTCGGGCGATGTGGCCGCTCTCCTCCAGCCGCTGGATGCGCCGCGAGCAGGCCGATACCGAAAGCGCCACACGCTCGGCAAGGTCGGTCACGGATATGCCGGCATCCTTTTGCAGCATGTCGAGAATGCGTCTGTCGCGATCGTCCAGCATGTGTGTGAAGTCAACCTCGCGCCTTTATTTTGCATAATATTACCAAATCACGCAAAATAGTAGCACACTCCTCGCATGAGGGACAAACAACGCAAACACGCCGCGCCGGGAATGCGGCATCATTTTCGAAGTTCAAGCATGGGAGCATGAAGAGATGGAAACGATCGGTCTGATCGGCGGCATGAGTTTCGAAAGTTCGGCGGTCTATTACCGCCTCGTCAACGAGATGGTGCGTGCCCGCAGGGGCGGCCTCGCCTCTGCCGAGCTCATCCTGCATTCGGTCAATTTCGAGGAGATCGTCGCCCTTCAGAAGGCCGGTAACTGGGATATGGCCGCCCGTCGCCTCGCCGACGTGGCTCTGCGCCTGCAGGTAGGCGGTGCCAGCTGCGTCCTCATCTGCACCAACACCATGCATTTGATCGCCGATGAGGTTGCGAAGAAGATCTCCGTGCCGTTGATCCACATCATCGACGAGACGGCGAAATCGCTGCATGCCGCCGGCCGCAAGCGCCCGCTGCTGCTTGCTACCCGCTACACGATGGAGCACGGCTTCTACGCCGAGCGCATGAAGAGCCTCGGTCTCGACATCATCGTGCCTGATGCAGCCGACCGCACCACCGTGCACGACATCATCTTCAACGAGCTCTGCGCCGGCAGAGTGCACAACAGCTCGCGCGAAAAGCTGATCGATATCATCGACCGCGCGGTGGATCACGGCGCCGACAGCATTATCCTCGGCTGCACCGAGATCTGCCTGATCCTCGATCCCGACCGCCTGCCGCTGCCGGGCTTCGATACGACTGCGATCCATGCGCGCGCGGCGGTCGATTTCGCGCTCGGCGCCGAGGAAGAGACGGAAGAGGAAGCCGCTTGAACCGACAATTTAGTTGACTCAGTCAACTAAATGCAGGACAAAGGTCTTCATTCGGAGACCTTTGCCGCACTGCTGACAGGTCGGCCAGCTTCTCTTTCGTCATGCTCGGGCTTATCCCGGGCATCTGCAGCCGGTTGAGATGGAGCAGATCCTCGGCAAGGCCGAGGATGACGCCGAGCAAAGAGCGAGGTTTGTCAGCAAATTGGCAAGAATCTCCACCTGGAGACCTTTGCCATGTCCGACACCGCTCTCATTGAAACCGCCCGCGATTTCAACCGCTTCTATACGAATTTCCTCGGCCTTCTCAACAAGGCCTACCTCGACTCGCCGTTTACGCTGACGGATGCCCGCATCCTCTTCGAGATCGGCTCACACGATGGCGTCAGCGCCACGGCACTTGTCCGCGACCTGCATCTCGACCCAGCCTATCTCAGCCGCATCCTCAAGCGTTTCCGCGCCGAAGGGCTGATTGAAACCAGTCCCGATCCGGCCGATCTGCGCAGCCAGGTCATCAATGTCACCGACCGGGGACGGGAGCAGTTCGAGGAACTCGGCCGGCGCGCCAACGCGCAGATCGCCGCCCGTTTCGACAATCTCGCGGCCGGCGAGCCGGAGGCGGCGATCCGCGCCATGGGCACGATCCGCGCCTTGCTCGATCCGGCGGCCAAGCCTGCGCCAGCGGTCATCCGCGCCCATCGCGCCGGCGATATCGGCTGGATCGTCCAGAGCCAGGGCCGCTTCTACGCCGAGGAATATGGCTGGGACCTGCGCTTCGAGGCGCTGGTCGCCGAAGTCGCGGGAAAATTCCTCGCCAATTTCGATCCGGCCCTGGAATATTGCTGGATCGCCGAGCGCGGCGGCGTCAATGTCGGCTCGGTCCTCGTCACCAATGGCGGCGACGGCATCGCCAAGCTGCGCCTGCTCTATGTCGACAAATCGGCCCGCGGCCTCGGCCTCGGCAAGCTGCTGGTCGACGAATGCATCCGCTTCTCCATGCAGAAGGGCTACCGCGAGCTTTCACTCTGGACCAACGACATGCTGGAGACCGCCCGCGCCATCTACGTCAAAGCAGGCTTCCGCCTTATCTCCGAGGAGAGACATCGCATGTTCGGCCCCGAGGCGAACGGCCAGAACTGGGTTCTGACCCTCTGATCTCGTCCAGCGATTGTTGCGTCGCAAAAATTTCGCTTGATTTGGAAACGATCATTCCCTAATTAACGGCCATGACCGTTGCCAACCTCACATCAGATGAAAAAGTCCGCAGCCGTGGCCGTCCGCGCGAGTTCGATATGGATGTCGCACTTGATGCCGTCCTGCAGGTCTTTTCCGAACGCGGCTACCACGCGACCTCGATCAGCGATCTGACCGAGGCAATGGGCCTGACCTCAGGCAGCATCTACAAGGCGTTCAAGGACAAGCGCGGCGTCTTTCTCGCAGCCTTTGCCCGTTACCGGCAACTCGGCCGGCGGCGCCTGGAAGCGATGATCGCGTCAGCGGAAACGGGCCGCGAGAAAGTCTTCCAGATGGTGATGTATTACACCGACCGCTCCTATGGCGATGACGGCCGCAAAGGCTGCCTCGTCGTGGGCGGCGCCAACGATTTTTCCCTGCTCGACGAGGAATCGGCCGCCCATGTCGCGGCTGCCTTTGCCGCCGACGAGAAGCTGATGGCCGACCTCATCCGCATCGGCCAGGCCGATGGCAGCATTCCGCAGACGGTGGCGGCGGATGCCGCCGCACTCACCTTTCTTTGCTTCACCAAGGGCTTGCGCGTCATCGGCAAAACAGGACGCAGCAGGCAGGAGATGGTCGCCGCAGCCGAAGCGGCGATGAAGCTCGTGACCTGAAGCATCTCGCGCAAAACCGTGCAGCGCTTTTGCGATCACGACATGCGCGGGGAGCCAATCTGAAAGATTGCGGCGCGCTTTATGGCCGCGCCCCAGACGATCGAAAATAACGACACCCGGTCAAGGATCGGGTGGCCGTAGCCAGCATTTTTGCCAATCCCCAAAATCTTTGGACACCGGAGTTTCCGATGAGCATTTCAGCCACCACGCCGGACAAGGCTATCCCACGAGCGCTATCGCCCTGGCTCACCTTCCTTTTCGCCGCCGCCTGCGGGCTGGTGGCCGCCAATCTCTATTACGGCCAGCCGCTTGCCGGCCCGATCAGCGCCGATCTCGGCTTCACCCCCGCCGCCACCGGCCTGATCGTCACCCTGACGCAAATCGGCTACGGCCTCGGCCTGCTGCTGATCGTGCCGCTCGGCGACCTCACCGAAAACCGTCGCCTCGTCCTGCTGCTGATTTCTGTCTCCGCCGTTGCGCTGATCGGCGCAGCACTGTCGACGACGCCTGCCGCCTTCCTCGCCGCCTCGCTCTCTATCGGCCTCGCCTCGGTCGCCGTTCAGGTGCTGGTGCCCTTTGCGGCAAACATGGCGCCGGATGCCACGCGCGGCCAGGTCGTCGGCAACGTCATGAGCGGCCTGCTCTGCGGCATCATGCTCGCCCGCCCCTTCGCAAGCTTCGTCGCCGAGGCCTCGTCCTGGCACGTCGTCTATTACGTCACCGCGGGGCTAATGATCCTGCTCGCCATCGTGCTCCGCGCCAATCTGCCGGTCCGCCTGCCGAAGACGAAGCTGCGCTATGGCGAGCTGCTCGCCTCCATGGCCCATCTGGCACTGACCTCGCGCGTATTGCAGCGCCGCGCCCTCTACCAGGCCGGCATGTTCGGCGCCTTCAGCCTGTTCTGGACGACGACGCCGCTGCTGCTCGCAAGCCCGGCCTTCGGCCTCACGCAGAACGGCATTGCCCTCTTTGCGCTTGCCGGTGCTGCCGGCGCCGTCGCCTCGCCGATCGCCGGCCGGCTTGCCGACCGCGGCATGACGAAGATCGCCTCGACGATCGCCATGCTGCTCGGCATGGCCTCCTTCCTGATCAGCCATTTCGCCACAGATGGCTCGCTCACCGCCTTGCTGCTTTTGACGGCGGCGGCGATCCTTCTCGATTTCGGCGTGACGACCAATCTCGTCTGCGGCCAGCGCGCCATCTATGGGCTGAATCCGGAACACCGCAGCCGGCTCAACGGCCTGTTCATGGCCACTTTCTTTGCCGGCGGCGCGCTCGGCTCGGCGCTCGGGGGCTGGGCCTATGCGACCGGCGGCTGGACGATGACGGCCTGGATCGGCTTCTGCTTCCCCGCACTGGCCTTCCTCCTGTTCCTGACGGAAGGGCGCGGCAAGCAGGCAGGCAAAATCTGAGACCCGATATCCAAATCCTCAATGCGGGCTTATAAATGCAGCCATCCGGTGAGCGGGCACACTCCCGCTCACCGCTCAAGAATTTCGTTTTTGTGGGATGTTTCCAACATGGACATGGACGAAGAGAAGATCGACGACGCCGTTCTCGCATTGCTATGGCTGACGCTGCATGACGGAGACCGTGCCTGGAAGGGTTTCGACTGGGACGTGATGGACCGCTTGCATCGGAAGGGCTTGATTGAAGATCCCGCGGGCAAGGCAAAGTCCGTCGTCCTCAGCGACGAAGGATTGCGGCGATCGGAGGAATTGTTCCGCGCTCTGTTTACGCGACCGACGAAATGATCGCTGACGCCACTAGCTGTCGACAGAATCGAAACGCAAGCGGGCGGCGCGAACGGCATCGTGGTTTGCTTCCGCCCAGTTCAGAAGCTGCGACAGCGGCTGGTAAAGCGAGCGGCCGAGATCGGTCATCGAATATTCGACGCTCGGCGGCTTGGTCGGGAAGACCTCACGATTGACATAACCGTCCCTCTGCAGGTCGCGTAGCGTCTGCGTCAGCATGCGCTGCGAGATATCGGGTAGCATGCGCCGCAGCTCACCGAACCGACGGGGCTCGGCCGCCAGCACCTCGAGCAGCAGCGTCGACCATTTGCCGCCGATCTGCTGCATCATGTCCCGGACCGGGCAATTGGAAAAATCGAGATCGGCGAGATCGATCTCGCGCCGCATCCCCGGCGTCCTGTTCTTCAGACTGACGACTGCGCCGCTCATCTGCTGGTTCCCTTTTGGTAACGTACAGCCGAAAAACTGCCTCCTTTACACCGCGAAGTCAATTCCTATTCTAGTGTTACTCTCTTTTTGAGACTACCATCGGAACGCAGAAGGAAACGACGTATGAGCGAAACCATCCTGATCACCGGCGCGGCCGGACAGCTCGGCCAGCGTGTCATCCATCACCTGATCGAGACCTATAAGGTCGCCCCCGGCAACATCGTCGCGGCAACGCGCAGCCCGGAAAAGCTTGCCGAGCTCGCAAACAAGGGTGTCGTCACCCGCAAGGCCGATTTCGATGATGCGGCCGGTCTGGAGAAGGCTTTCGCCAGCGTCGACCGGCTGCTGATCATCAGCACCGATGCGCTCGATACTCCCGGCAAGCGTCTCGCCCAGCACAAGGCCGCCGTCGCCGCCGCCGCCAAGACAGGCGTCAAGCACATCGCCTATACCTCGATGCCGGCGCCCGACGATTCGCTCGTCACCTTCGCACCCGACCACCTCGGCACCGAAAACGCCATCAAGGCGAGCGGCGTCGCCTACACGATCATTCGCGACGCCTGGTATCACGACAACTACCTGCACGGCATGCCGCACAATCTCCAGGGCGGCAAATGGTACAGCGCCACGGGCGACGGCAAGATCTCGACCATTTCGCGCGACGACTGCGCGCTGGCGATCGCAGCCGCCCTCGCCTCCGGAACTTCAGAGAGCGCCACCTACACGCTGACCGGGGCCGAGCTGCTGAACAACCGGCAGATCGCCGCCATCGTCTCCGAAGTCGCCGGCAAGCCGCTTGACGTGGTCGACGTCAATGACGAGCAGCTCGGCCAAGGCATCCGCGGCGCCGGCCTCCCCGGCTTTGTCGCCGATATGCTGGTTTCAGCCGACGCCAACACCCGCGCCGGCAAATTCGCCATCGTCACCGAAGATTTCACCAAGCTGACCGGCAGGAAGCCGCAGCCGCTGAAGGATTTCTGCGTGGCACACAAGGCAGCCCTGACGGCTTCAGGCAACGCCGGAGGCCATTGAGCCTTCCGCTCATCCCTGCGCTTGCCGCGGGGATGAGCGGCTGGATTTTGAATGCGAAAATGTCATCACGTCAGACAGATGGGTCACCCACGGCGCGGACGCGCCCTGGGTGGGTTCCTGTGACATCCTCGGGGCAAAGCCCTGAGGACAGGAATGAGGAGAGGGCGTGCCGTGTGACACCCCCCTCTGCCCTGCCGGGCATCTCCCCCACAAGGGTGGAGATTGGCTGGGCGCACCGGCTTCCCCAAACAACTCAAGCATTGTGGTCGTCGGTGCCGTCTGAGAGGGAGCGATGGTCAAGCATCTTGCCGATCTCCACCCTTGTGGGGGAGATGCCCGGCAGGGCAGAGGGGGGTGCCCCAGGCACTGCCAGTCCGGCAGCAAGCCCCAGTTTATACCGCCGTATCGCCGATCGACGATGCCGTCAAACCGCCTGCCCGCAAGCCCTGCAGAACCGCCGCACCGTCTCGGCCATACCATATTCCAGCGCATCGGCGGTCAGCCCATGGCCGATCGAGACTTCGGCGAGATCGGGAATGCGCTTTACCAGCGCTGGCAGGTTTGCGACGGTGAGGTCGTGGCCGGCGTTGACGGCAAGGCCGATCGCGAGCGCCGCATCCGCCGTCTGTCCCAGCGCTTCGAGGATCGGGGCGGCCCGCTCCGGCGCATCGTAGCAGCCGCCATAGGGGCCGGTGTAAAGCTCGATCCGGTCGGCGCCGACCGCCTTGGCGATCTTGACCGCTTCCGCATCCCCGTCGCCATCGGCAAACAGCGAGACACGGCATCCCATCGCCTTCAGCCGCGCGACGGCAACGGTCAGGAATGCCTGATGTTTGCGGAAATCCCAGCCGTGGTCGGAGGTCGCCTGCGCGGGATCGTCGGGCACCAGCGTCACCTGCTCGGGGGCGGCGCCGGCACAGAGATCGAAGAACTCCTCCGTCGGATAACCCTCGATGTTGAACTCGGCCTTCGGGAATTCGTCGTCGATCAGGTTGCGGATGACGGGCAGGTCGGAAAATCTTATATGCCGCTGGTCGGGGCGCGGATGCACCGTCAGCCCGCTGGCGCCTGCGGCAAGCGCGATGCGCCCGAGCGCTTCGACGCTCGGCCAGGGCAGGTCGCGCCGATTGCGCAGCATGGCGATGGCGTTGAGGTTCACGGAGAGCTTGGCGGGCATGGCTGGCATCCATCGGTCACGGAAACGGGAGGCCCTGCTTTTATGCCAAGTGCCGTGCGATGACCAACGAGATTCGCAGATGGATGCGATGCCGATCGCTGATGGGCATTGCGTTTGGCCGGAGCATTCGACGGCACCGGCGTACCGCAAACAGTAATTCCCGTCGCCCCGAAAGACGACCAACCAATGCTGCAATGCAGCGCATGTTTTGCTGCAGCACACTTAAAGCCTTGGTAAATTAGGCCGTCACGTTGCTATCCCATTTAAAAGAGATTATTTTTAGCACTTATAAAAAAACTCGTTCGCGCATAACGTGGACATCGTATCGCGTTGGTAGGCCGCGTACTGCTTCTTTCCCAATGACAAGAACGCCTAGAGGAAACCCCACTCGCCGCGCCCGGGAAGCAACTGGCAAATCCGCATGAGGTGCAACAAGATGCCCTAGGAGGGTTCATGCCAGACGGTTCCAAACGCCTGTTTGCTACCGCCGGTATTGCTTCGGAGGCCCGGTCGAAATACCGGTTTCTGCCTTCGGCTGCGCTGCCGCCGGATCTACCAGACGGTCCCGTGCCCATTGCCGATATGGCCAACGCATTCGGCGTTACGCACAGGACCCTGCATTTCTACCAAGAAAAGGGGTTGATCTCCGCCAATCGCATCGGCCTGATGCGGGTCTACGGCCAGGACGACGTGATGCGCATGGCCGTCATCACCGTCTGTCGCGAGACGGGCATGCCGATCGCCGTCATCCAGGAACTGATGGACGAGCTTCGCAAGGCCGATTCGCAGGAATCGGCCGAGACCATGTTCCGCGAGGCCCTGCAGGTGCGCAAGCGCGAGTTGACGGCCGAGATGTCGACGCTGCACCGCCAGCTCCAACAGGTCGGCGACCTCCTGGATTTCGACGGCGGCATGGAGATGGCGCCGCTGAACGACAATCAGGACAGTTCCAGCCTGACCCCGCGGGAGCTTCGCTGCCTGGAACTGATGGCAGAGGGCTATTCCACCCAGCGAATCGCCCGCGCGCTCGACCTGAAGCATGACGAGACCAGGGATCTCGAAGCCGGAATCATCCTGAAATTCCGCGCCAACAACCGCTTCCAGGCGATCGCCAAGGCAGTCCTGCTCGGCATCGTGCAGGCCTGAGGCATTCCCCGACGGCCGCCACCGTCCCTTCCCTCGCTGACCGCATCACTGATGTGATGGGCATTTCTGACGTGATCGGGATCAGCGCACGATCGTCAGCGTCTCGGCCGCGCGGGTGATTGCGGTATAGAGCCAGCGCTCCCGCGTATCGCGAAAGGCCCAGCTCTCGTCGAAGAGCACGACGTCGTTCCACTGCGAACCCTGCGCCTTGTGAACGGTCAGGGCATAACCGTAATCGAACTCGTCGTAGCGCTTGCGCGTGTTCCAGGGGATCTCGCCTTCGACATCCTCGAAGGCCTGCTTGAGCAGCTTGATCTTGGCCGCCCCGCGGTCCATGTCGTCGTCCTCAGGGCGGACGAGCAGGTTGATGCCGGGCTTCGTCGTTTCCTTGGATGAAGTCATCACCTGCCAGAGCGAGCCGTTGAGCAGGCCCTTGGCCGGATCGTTCCTCAGACAGACGAGCTTGTCGCCGGTCTGCGGATAATCGGCGCTGAAGCCCTTCAATTCGCGCAGGCGCTGATTGTAGCGCCGCCTTGTCCTGTTGGTGCCGACGAGCACCTGGTCGGCATCGAGCACGAGCTGCTGCGTCACCTCGTTCTTCGAGATCACCTTGGCCGTGCCGTAATCGCCGTACATCACCTCATTGCCTTCGCGCACCTGCATGGCGAGCTTGATGATCGGATTGTCGCGCGCCTGGCGATGGATATCGGTCAGCAGATAGTCCGGCTCCTCATTGGTGAAAAAGCCGCCGCCGCTGACCGGCGGCAGCTGGCCGGGATCGCCGAGCACCAGGATCGGCGTGCCGAAGCTCATCAGATCCTTGCCGAGCGCCTCATCCACCATCGAGCATTCGTCGACGATGATCAGCGCGGCCTTGGCGACCGGGCTCTGCCGGTTGATTGAAAACATCGGCGCGATCGAGGTCTTGCCGGTTTCCTCGTTCTCCACCTCTTCCTCGCCGCGCGGGCGGTAGATCAGAGAATGGATCGTCTTGGCGTTGGAGGCGCCGCGCGAGCGCAGCACCTGCGCGGCCTTGCCGGTGAAGGCGGCAAACAGCACATCGCCATCGACATTCTCGGCAAAATGCCTGGCAAGCGTCGTCTTCCCCGTTCCGGCATAGCCGAACAGGCGAAAGAGCGGCGAGCGCCCTTCCTTCAGCCATTTCGAAACAGCCTTCAGGGCTTCGTCTTGTTGCGGCGCAAATTGCATGATCGCAGGACTTGGCAGGATTCGCCTGTATTAGGCAAGGCGGAAACTGACGCGGCATGGCCGAGGACGGCAAGATCCCCGTGCGCGCACCGAGTCCGCCCGCCCGGACGATCATCCGTTCCACGGTCGGTCCGCGCCGCTCGCGCACATGGAGGGGTCCTGCCCGATCGTATCGGCGAGGAAGTCCAGGACCGTCTTGACGCGCAGCGCCATGTTGCGCCTGGAGGGGTAAACGACGGTGATCGGCAGCCGGCTCGGTTGGAAACCCTCCATCACCGGGATCAGCCGGCCGGCGATGATATCGGGCACGGCGATGATGTGGGAGAGCACCGCGAGGCCCGCGCCGGCAAGGGCTGCCCTGTGAATGGCAACCGCGCTGCAGGCGGTCAACCGCGGCGAGATCCTGACGGAGATGTCCTCCGCGCCGTTCGAGAACGACCATGCATTGGCCTCACCCGCCCTGTTGTAGCACAGGCATTCATGGTCCTTGATATCCCGCGGCTGGCGCGGCGGCGCCTTGCGCGCGAGGTAGGCGGGCGACGCCACCAGGAAGGCCGTCGTCCAGCCGATCCGCCGGCAGACGAGGCTGCTGTCTGCGACCGAACCCAACCGGACTTCGAGATCCAGGCGCTCCTCGATCATGCCGGAGCTTTGCTCCCTGAACATCAGCTCCACCGAGAGTTTGGGGTGGGCGGCAAGAAGATCGCCCAGCCGTTCGCTGAGAAAGAGGCCGAGCGGCGCGGGAACACTGATCCGGACCTTGCCGGAGGCCACCGTGCCACCCGATCCGGCGGCATCGCCGAGCTCCTCCACCGCTTCGAGAATCCGGAGCGCCATCGGCATCATCCGCTCCCCCTCCGCCGTCAGCGACAGGCCGCTCGTCGTGCGATGCAGGAGGCGGGTGTTGAAATGACCCTCGAGGGCTGCGACCTGCCGCGAGACCGCCGGTTGCGTCACGTCGAGATCATGCGCCGCCGCCGAAAACGAGCCCGTCTCCACGACGCGCAGGAAAGTCCGCAATGCCGAAACGATATCCATCCCCACCCCTCATACTTTTGTGCATAGGCTTTATGCGGCCAGACTAGGCTGGAATGGCTTTACAGTCCAGAGATTAAGGATATCTTTTGTCCATAAGGACATTTTATATCCTTAATTAGAGGAGAAATGACATGACCCAGCGATTGAACTATGCCCAGCAGTCCCCCGAGCTTTTCAAGAAATTCATGGAATTCAGCATGGCGCTGAAGAACAGCGTGATCGACGAAAAGCTTCAGGCCCTCATCGAGATCCGCGCTTCGCAGATCAACGGATGCGGCTTTTGCCTCGACATGCATGTGAAGCAGGCGAAGATCTTCGGCGAGAGCGAATTGCGCATCCACCACGTCGCCATCTGGCGGGAATCGAATCTGTTCGTTCCTCGCGAGCGCGCTGCCCTTGCCTGGACCGAAGCCTTGACCGAGTTGCCGGAAGGCGGCGTTCCCGATGAGATCTACGAACGGGTTCGCGGCCAGCTTTCGGAGAAGGAAATTTCGGACCTGACCTTCGTCGTCATGGCGATCAATGCCTGGAACCGCGTCAATGTCGGCTTCAAGACGGTGCCCGGCTCGGCCGACAAGGCTTACGGCCTCGACAAGGCAGGCCTGAACTAACCCTCGCAATTCATTGAGAAGATTCAACTTTGACGCTGCCGCATCGCGGCAGCGAACGGGAGATCTATTATGAAAATCGTTATCATCGGCGGAACCGGCCTCATCGGTTCGAAGACTGTCGAACGCCTGCGCAAGCGGGGACATGACGTGATTGCCGCCTCGCCGAATTCCGGCGTCAACACGATCACCGGCGAAGGATTGGCCGAGGCACTCGCGGGCGCCGAAGTCGTGCTCGACCTTGCCAATTCGCCCTCCTTCGAGGACAAGGCCGTGCTCGAATTCTTCGAGACCTCCGGCCGCAACCTTCTCGCCGCCGAGAAAGTCGCCGGCGTGAAGCACCATATCGCGCTGTCGGTCGTCGGCACCGAGCGCCTTCAGGAAAGCGGCTATTTCCGCGGCAAGCTCGCCCAGGAAAAGCTGATCAAGGCGTCGGGCATTCCCTATACGATCGTACATTCGACGCAGTTCATGGAATTCCTGAGCGGCATCGCCCAATCCGGCACCGTCGGCCAGACGGTCCACCTGTCGCCGGCCTATGTGCAGCCGATCGCCTCCGACGACGTCGCCGACGCCATGGCCGACGTGGCGCTCTCCGCCCCTGCCAATGCGACTGTGGAGATATCAGGTCCTGAACGGGTCCGCCTCAGCGACCTCGTCGCCCGATATCTGACAGCGATGAAGGATCCGCGCACCGTCGAGGCCGATGCCGAAGCGAAATATTTCGGCGCACGGCTCAACGACCAGTCGCTGGTCTCCGACGACAATCCGCGGCTCGGCTCGATCACCTTCGAGCAGTGGTTCGCAAAGTCCGCCCAACCAAAGTGATGGGGCCTGGTCCTTCCCAACCCAGATTCAAGGAGATTCCGATGATCAGAAAATCATTCCTCGCCGCCGCTCTCGCCTTTCTGGCCGCCACCGGCGCCGGCGCGCATGACAGCAGCAAGGCTGCCAAGGTCACGCTCGTCTATGAGCACGAACTTCCCAACGTGCCCGGCAAGAGCATGAAGGGTGTGCTGGTCGAATACGGTCCGGGCGGCTTCTCCGAAGGCCACACCCATCCCGACTCGGCCTTCATCTACGCCACCGTGCTCGAAGGATCGATCCGCAGCCAGGTCAATGACGGCCCGATCAAGGTCTATCAAGCCGGGGAAAGCTTCTCCGAAATGCCGGGCGACCGTCACGGCGTCAGCGCCAACGGCAGCGACACCAAGCCCGCCCGCCTGCTCGCCGTCTTCGTCGTCGACACCAGCCAGAAAGAGCTGACCTACCCGCTGAAGAAGTGACGATCTGTCTTGCCGTGCCGCGCGAAGCCTCGATGCTTGCGCGGGCGGCCGACATGCTGGATCTTGTGCCGCCCGCCCCTCCCGGAGACTGAGAGATGATCTACGACGCGCTCTTCGGCAAGCCTTTGATATCCCTTGTTACAGTCGGCTTTGCCGGCATCGTCGTCTGGTTCTTCCTCTCCAGCCAGCGGCCGACGACGCGGCTGGTGGTGCAGATCCTCTTCTTTGGCCTGATGACCTTGATCCTCGTCAGGAGCGGCATCGAACCCCACCGGTTTCAGGGATATCAGGCTGAGGATCCGCAGGCCCTGCTCGTCATCCTGGCGAAATCGCTCTGGTGGGTTCACCTCGCATGGGCCGTCATCGGCTTCATCAGGCTCTATCTGGTGCTGGAGGGCAGCCCGCGGGAAGCCCGCCTGCTCCAGGATCTCGTCATCGGCGTCGTCTATATCGGCATCGCGCTGTCGATCCTGGCTTTCGTCTTCGGCGTGCCGATCGGAACCCTCGTCGCGACCTCGGGCGTGGTCGCGATCATCCTCGGCCTTGCGCTTCAGAATACGCTCGCCGACGTCTTCTCCGGCATCGCTCTGACCCTCGGCCGGCCCTATGTCATCGGCGACTGGATCCTTTTGAGCGACGGCACCGAAGGGCGCGTCATCGAAAGCAACTGGCGCGCGACGCATATCCTGACCGGCGCAAACAACGTCGTCGTCCTGCCGAACAGCTTCCTGGCGAAGCTCGGCGTTACGAATGTGAGCCGGCCTGACGAGACCCATCTCCTGGTCCTCACCATCCGCGTCGCCCCGACGCGGATGCCGGCATCGATCCGGCAGGTCATGGCCACGGCGCTCGCCAGCTGCAATTCGATCGTGCGAGAGCCGCCGCCGGTCGTCGCATTGAAGGGGCTGGACGCCACGGCGCTCGAAGTCGAGTTGCTGTTCAAGGTCACGAGCCCCAGCCAGCGCGCGACGGCGCGAAACGAGGTGCTCGATCTCGTCTATCGTCACTGCAAATCAGCGGGCCTGCTGCTCGCCCTTCCCGCCTCCGCCACGATCCTGACCGCAGATCTGCCGACCGAGGAGACCGCGCAGCCGCCAAGCGTGACGCCGCTGGCGCTGATCGAGGCCATTCCGATCTTTGCGACGCTGACATCAGAGGAAAGAGAGAAGCTCGCAGAAACCACGACTATCCGGGAATTCCGCAAGGGCGACGTGATCGTGCGGGAGGGAGAAATGCTGCCGTCGCTGATGATGGTACGCGCCGGCATCATCGCAGCGCGGCGCGCAGGCGAAGAGCGCGGACGGTTTGCGCCCGGCGATTTTTTCGGCGAGACCGGGCTTCTCGCCGGCATGCAGGAAGTCTGCACCCTGGAAGCACTCACGCCCGCCACGGTCTATGAAATCGATCAGGAGGCCTTCGCGCCGCTGCTGAGCCAACGCCCCGCACTGGCCGAAGAGATCGCCGAAGACCTCGCCGGCCGCGCCGAACGCTTCCGCGACGGCGGCGCCCTGCCCCCGGAACATGCCCGTAGCGCGCACGCCATCCTGAAGACCATCAGGACCATCTTCAGGGCATAATTTGACAGACTTCTCAGCCGGCGCGCTTGAGCACCCATTCGAACGTGCTCTGCCAGACGTCGGGCCGCACCTCCTCGGACAAGGTATCGACGAGATCGGAGAGCCGGACGCGCCTCAGCGACGTCCGCCAGGCCTCGTCCGCCTCCCACATGATGCGGGCGACCGCGCAAGGCTTGCTGTCGCAATACTCTTGCGGCCGGCAGGGATTGTTCTCCCGGATGTTCGTGCAGTTGAAACTGCGTGCCTTTCCCTCGACTGCCTCGACCATGTCGAGGAAATTGATCTCGGACGCGGGCCTCGCCAGCCGGTAGCCACCGGTCGGGCCGAGCGTGGTCTCGACGAGCGAGGCCTGCGAAAGGCTCTGGAGCGCCTTGGAGAGATATTCCTTTGGCAAGCCGTGAAGCTCGGCGAGCGCCTTGGTGGAGAGATACCTGCCCTCGGGCAGGCCCGCGAGAATGGCGCAGCAGTGCAGCGCCCACTCGACCTGGCTTTTCAGGATCATTCGGCAACTCGTATTGGCTGGTCCGCGAACGGAATTAAGGATATATGATATCCACAAAGCGAGACGATGTAAATGATCCGCAAAAGCAGCCTCTTGCTGCCGTGCCGGCACGATTGACGCCGGCTCCCGTTACCGCTCAGCCCGCAGTCTTGATCTCTTCTCCGCTCGGCGTCAGCTCCCTTTCAATGCCGGCGATCAGCTTGCGCAGCAAGGCCGCCAGCGTCTCACGCTCCGTCGCGTCAAGGCCCTGCAGAAACGAGGCTTCGCTCGCCATGTCGGTGCGGATGGCCTTTTCGGCAAGTGCTGCGCCGGCCTCCGTCAGGGCCACCAGCACGCTTCGCCCGTCACGCGGCGATCTTTCCCGGCGGATCAGGCCCGCCTTCTCCAGCCGGTCGAGCCTGTGGGTCAGGCCGCCGGAGGAGATCATCAGCGCGGAATACATGTCGGTCGGCGTCAACCGGTACGGCGGTCCGGAACGGCGAAGCGTCGCGATCACGTCGAATTCGCCGCGGTCGAGGCCGAAATCGGCGAAGGTCGCCTCGATACTGGGGCGCACGAGGTTCGACAGCCGATAGGCGCGGCCCAGGATCGTCATCGGCTGCGTATCGAGGTCCGGCAGCTCGCGTGCCCACTGGCGCTGCAGCCGATCGACATGATCCTCTTTTTCAATTCCGTCCGTCATTTTTGCCTCACGCACCGGTGACAGCGCCGACACATACACCTTCCGCCGAGGCCGAGCCATGGAAATATCTTGACGAGAAGATAGTTTTCGAAATATATCTTCTCGTGAAGATAATTCGACGACATGCGGGAGGCACATGATGTTCAAGATTCTTCGTCACCAGGAGCCGCAGCCCGGCCAGAGCCGCACGGTCCGTTTCGAGGGCCGCGACCATGGCGGCGCCATATCCCTCTTCATCATCGATAACGAGCCGGGCCAGGGACCGGATCTGCATGTCCACCCCTATTCGGAGACATGGGCCGTCAGGAAGGGCGAAGCCGAGTTCACCGTGGGCGACGTCAAGACCCACGCCTTCCCCGGCGATATTGTCGTCGTGGCCGCCAACACGCCCCACCGCTTCGAGAATATCGGCACAGGACGGCTCGAAGTCGTCTGCATTCATGCCAGCGATACGATCGTGCAGGAATTTGTGTGAATAAGGCCGAAGGCCAGGACAATGGAAGAGGAGACAACCGCAATGACCAAGATGATTTTCGTGAACCTGCCGGTGAAAAACCTTGCCATTGCGACCCGCTTTTACGAAGCGATCGGCTGCAGCAAAAACGAACAGTTCAGCGACCACCAGGCCTCAAGCATGGTCTGGTCCGACGCCATCTTCCTCCACCTGCTGACGCGCGATTTCTTCGCGACCTTCACGCCAAAGCCGGTCGCAGAGGCAGAAAAGTCGAGCGAAGTGCTGATCGCGCTGACGATGGAGAGCCGTAAAGAGGTGGACGCGATCGTCGAAGCGGCGGCGGGAGCCGGCGGCAAGGCCGATCCGCGCCCGCCGACCGATATGGGCTGGCTCTACAACCGCGCCTTCGAGGACCCGGATGGCCATATATTCGAAGCGCTCTTTGCCGACATGGCGGCGGCCGGCTCGGGGCAGTAACGAAGCGCACCATGCGCGGGCAAGGCGGTTCATTCCGCCTCGACCGTCAAAACTTTTCCCGCGTCTGGAATAAAACCGCCTCGACCCGTGTCTCATGGGAGGTATCGCAGGATTGCGTGCCCAACCTGAGGAGACACACCATGAAATCCGTGAAATTCCTGTCCATCGTGGCGGCTGGCGCTTTTGCCGCGACCGCTGCCTTTGCCGCCGCTCCCGTCAAGACAGTCGATTCTACCAAAGGCAAGGTTCTGGCCGGTGAAAACGGCATGACCCTCTATACCTTCAAGAAGGACGCCAAGGGCGTTTCCAACTGCAACGGCGATTGCGCCAAGAACTGGCCTCCGCTGAAGGCGGCTTCCGATGCCAAGGCCGATGGTGCATATTCGATCATCGAACGCAAGGATGGCACGAAGCAATGGGCCAAGGACGGCATGCCGCTCTATTTCTGGGTCAAGGACACGAAGATGGGCGACATCACCGGCGATGGCGTCGGCGGCAACTGGGAGCTCGCCAAACCCTGATCCCAGGATCCCTGATCACGAGAAAGCTGCCGGCGTGAAAACACCCGCACCCGAAACCTTCGAGGGCCAGATCCTGGCCCTCCTGCCCTCGCTCAGGCGCTATTCGCGCAGCCTGACGCGCTCGGATGCCGATGGCGAGGATCTGCTCCAGGATTGCGTCGAGAAGATCCTGACCCGCCGCGGCCAATGGCGCGGCCTCAATCTGCGCGGCTGGGTCCTGACCATCATGACCAATCTCTACCGCAACGGCCGGCGCGGCAGGACGCGCGACGGCCTGGTCGAGCTCGATGCAGCCGAGGATATGGCAGCCCCCGAACCGCCGGCCGATCCGTTGGAGCGCGCCCGTCTCAACGATGCGCTGAACAGCCTTTCGGAGGAGCACCGCGCTGTGCTGATGCTCGTCGTCATCGAGGGATACACCTACGGCGAGGTTGCCGCTGCTCTCGATATCCCGATCGGCACGGTCATGTCCCGCCTGTCGCGCGCCCGCCGGCGCGTCGCGGAACAACTGAAGGCCGATAACATCATTACGCTTCGGAGACCGAAATGAACGACGCCAACCCGATCGTCACCGAAGCCGATCTCCACGCCTATGCCGACGGCCAGCTGCCGGAATCGGCACGCGCCCGAGTCGAGGCCTTCCTTGCCGACAATCCCGACGAAGCGGCGGCGATCGCCGGCTGGCAGGCGCAGAACGGGGCCATCCGGTCGCTGTTTGCAGATTACGAAAGGGCGAGGGATACCGATCCGCTGCTCGTGACGCCCCCGCACACCGTCTCGCCGCGAACAAAACGCTGGGCGGTCGCTGCCGCTGCCCTCCTCGTCTTCGCGCTCGGTGCCGTCAGCGGCCATTATGGCCCGGCGCTTCTGGAAAAGCCGGCGCTGCAGCTTGCCGGCTCCGACACCCTGCCGAAACAGGCCGAGACCGCCTTTATGGTCTATGCCGCCGAGGTCCGCCACCCCGTCGAGGTCTTCGCCGATGAGGAGGCGCATCTTGCCGCCTGGCTCGGCAAGCGCCTAGCGATCGAAAACCTCAAGATCCCGACCCTGCAGCCGCTCGGCTTCAAGCTGGTCGGCGGCCGCCTGCTGCCGGTCGACGGCAGGCCGGGAGCGATGTTCATGTATGAGAACCAGGCCGGCGAGCGCCTGACCGTCATGGTCGGCCGCAACACGGAAAACCGCACCACGAGCTTCCGCTTCGCCTCCTCAGGCAATCTCGAGACCTTCTACTGGATCGACGGTGAACTCGGCTACGCCGTCACCGGCGAAATCTCGCGCGAGACGCTGCGCGCCGTGGCCGAGGAATGCTACCGGCAGTTCCCGTCCTAGCGCAATTCCCGCAGCGGATCGTTGCCAAGCTCGATCGGCTTGCCATGCGGCGTGGCTTCGGCAGCCCGCTGCCAGCTCTTCTGCAGGTCGAGGATGACGGATGCATCCGCCACGCCGCGACTGACCAGCAGGGCCGAAAGCGCCTCCACCCAGCAGTCGAAATAATCGCTGCCGTCTTCGGCTCGGCCGGCTCCGTGCAACTCCCTTGAGAGGGAAGCCGCCCATTCGCTCCAGGTGAAGACGCCCTTTTCGTGCAGGTGCACGGTCATGGCGAAAGCTTCGGCCGCCCAGGGCTCTGGGAAAACGGGATCGCCCTCCGGCGACTTCGGCAGGCCCGGCGATTGCGAGAGCTGAGAGGATATTTCACACGCGCTCAAGATAGCTCTCCCACGCATCGATCGACACCGTCAGTGACGGGTCGGCCCCCTCGCCCCAGATCTCCGCGCCCTCGAAGACGACGGTATAGAGCCATTGCGGGTTCTCGCCTTTGCCATGCGCGTTATCGTCGGGGAAAACGAAAGAGCCTTGCACCGCCTCGACTACACCGGTCCTGGCGCGCGCATAGCGCGGCAGCCGCGTATGGGTCGCCGGATTGAAATTCTTCGTCTTCACACGCTCGCCGGCCGCAAAGAGCGGCGCGGTCTCGACAGGACGATCGCAAGGCCCGCCCTTCGCCAGAACGGCGGGCACCATCTCCGCCTTCAGCACCCGCTTTGGCGCCGTCCCATCCTGCAGCTTGTGCCCGGATAAGAGCTCCTCGCCCGTCGCAAAGCCGTACCGCTTCAGCAGCGTCTCGACGCCGCGGATCCAGAGCTCGTAATAGCTGACGGCGAGATAAGCAGCCGGCGGAATATTCTCGCGCGCATGCCGGCTTTCATCGATCGTCCATGCGCCGAAAGCGCCGCAGGAAAGCGTGATGCCGAGCGCCCGCTTTTCCCATTCGGCATGGAAAGAGGGTTCGTCCTTTTCAGGCGCGACGGGCCCGAAGCCCATCTGCCCGCCGAGATCGTGCGGCCCGTTCATCGCAGAGCCTCCGGACTGCCGGCAATGGCCGTGCCGATCATCGCGTCGCGGCTGACGAGGCCTGCAAGTGCCGCTTCGTCCATCCCCTCCGTGCCCGCCGGCCGCTCGGGGATCACGAGATAACGCAGCTCCGCCGTCGAATCCCAGATGCGGATCTTCTTCTCCTCGGGCAGCGTCAGCCCGAATTCGGCAAGCACGCCGCGCGGATCGATGACCGCGCGCGAGCGATAGGCCGGCGCCTTGTACCAGACTGGCGGCAGCCCGAGCACCGACCAGGGATAACAGGAGCAGAGCGTGCAGACGACAAGGTTATGGGTATCTGCCGTATTGAAGACGGCGCGCATGTGTTCGCCCTGCCGGCCGGTAAACCCAAGACTTGCGATCGCCGCCGTCGCATCGCGCTTGAGCCAGTCGGCGAAATCGGCATCGCTCCAGGCTTTGGCGACGACATGCGCGCCGTTTCGCGGCCCGACCTTCGTTTCATAAGTTTCGACGATCACATCGATCGCCGCCGGATCGATCAGGCCCTTCTCCGTCAGCAGCGTTTCCAGCGCCTTCACGCGCGCCTGCATGTCGGAATAGTGGTTGTCGTGGTGATGATGGTCGTCGTGGTGGTCATGACTATGGATATGATTGTGGTCGCGGTGTTCTTCGTGCAAGTCGAAGTCCTCTCCTAACAGCATATAGGCGGCTTCCGCCCCTTCTCTCTGGCGACGGCCTGAAGAATGGACAAAGTCTACGGCTCACTCCCTCTTCTCCCCAGCGGGGAGAAGGTGGCCCGAAGGGTCGGATGAGGGGGCCACACGGCACACCCTTCATTGCTCTTCGCTTGCGCTCCGTGCATTCGCTCCTACCGTCGCTCACCCCTCAACCGCCTGCCGGCACCTTCTCCCCGCTGGGGAGAAGAGGGACGGCGGCGAAGTCTCGCTCTTCCCTCAACGCATCGCTGGTGGAAACGTCTCTCCTATTTCTAAACACACACCACACGCCCGCCAAGCCCTTCTATCCCGCTCACGCTTTTCCGCTAATCTCCCGCAATGAACATCCTGATTCTCGGCGCTACCGGCTTCATAGGCTCCGTCGTCGCGGCCCGGTTCGTGGCCGATGGCCACGCCGTGACCGGGCTCGGGCGCAATCAGGCGCGGGCACGGCTGAAGCAGCGTGCGATCGACTGGCGCCAGGCCGATCTCTCCCGCATGACGAAGCCCAAGGACTGGGAGGATCTTCTCGAGGGCCAGCATGCCGTGGTCAATTGCGCCGGCGCCCTGCAGGACGGCATGTCGGACGATCTGGCGGCCACCCAGGCGGATGCGATGCTGGCGCTCTATTCCGCCGCAAAACGCACGCGCCCTCTGATCGTGCAGATATCCGCAAGGACAGCAGGCCCGGCGGGCGACCTTCCCTTTCTCGCCACCAAGCGACGGGCCGACGAGGCGCTGGCGGCAAGCGGCCTGCCTCATCTCATCCTGCGCCCCGCCCTCGTTCTCGGCCGCAATGCCCACGGCGGCTCGTCGCTCTTGCGCGCACTTGCCGCCTTCCCCCTGGCGCTGCCGCTCGTCCACGCTGAAAGCCCGGTCGAAACGCTTTCCGTGGATGACGTGGCGGAAGCGGTATCGCGGGCGGTTGCAGGCGATCTCCGCGGGGACATCGTTCTCGCCGCCGACGAGGCGCTGACGCTCGCCGAACTCGTCCGCTTGCATCGGCAGTGGCTGGGCCTGCCGCCTGCCCGCGTGATCGCCCTTGCCCCCTGGCTTGCGAGGCCCGTAACGTGGCTCGCGGATATGGCGGGCCTGCTCGGCTGGCGTTCACCGCTGCGTTCGACGGCGATGACGGTCATGTCGGAAGGCATCAGAAGCGTGAAAGCCGGAAGCGGTATCGCCGCGACATCCGCAGCCGCAACGCTCGCGGCCAATCCTTCCGGCGTGCAGGATCTCTGGTTTGCCCGGCTCTATCTCCTGAAGCCGCTCGTCATATCGGGTCTGTCGCTCTTCTGGCTACTATCGGGCCTCATCCCACTTTTGGCGCCAGCGCAGGCAAGCGCCCACTTCCTTCCCTTCATGCCCGCAGGCGCCGCCATGGCGCTGACGATCATCACCTGCCTGATCGATATCGCGCTCGGCGCAGCCGTCCTTGTCCGCCCGCTCGCCAGACGCGCCCTTCTCGGCATGCTGGCCGTCTCGCTCGCCTATCTCGCCGGGGCCACTCTTCTCGAACCCATGCTCTGGCTCGATCCGCTCGGCCCCCTCGTCAAGGTGCTAACGTCGATCCTGCTGACGCTCGCCGCTCTCGCCATTCTGGACGAACGCTGATGCTTGCCGAACTGCTGCTGCTTGCCCATGTGATCGGCGCGACCGTGCTCTTCGGCACCGGCGCCGGCATCGCCTTCTTCATGGTGATGGCGCATCGCACACGCGATCCCATAGTGATCGCCCATGTCGCGGCAACCGTCGTCATCGCCGATACGGTCTTCACCGCCACCGCTGCCATTCTCCAGCCAATCACCGGCTATCTGCTGGCGCGATCGATCGGCTGGGACCTTTGGGAAGGTTGGATTGCGCTGTCACTGCTGCTTTATGTCGTGACCGGCCTGTTCTGGCTGCCGGTCGTCTGGATCCAGATCCGCCTGCGCGATCTCGCCCGCGCCGCAGCAAGCTCGGGAAGCGCCCTCCCGCCCAGCTATTACGGCCTCTATCGCATCTGGTTCGCCTGCGGCTTTCCAGCCTTTTTCGCCGTCGTCGGCATTTTCTGGCTGATGCTGACCAAACCGTCGATCACCCTATTTTAGCATCGGCCAGAGGCTCGCCACCAAAAGCACGGCCATGCTGATATTGAACCATTTCAGCCGCACCGGATCGGAAAGCCATTCCCGAAACGCCGAGCCGAAGCCCGCCCAGGTCGAAACGCTCGGCACGTTGACGATTGCGAAAGCCAGGCCGACAATCAGCACGCTGATAAGATAGAGCTCGGGATTGGTATAGGTCGCCATCGCCGTGACCGCCATCACCCAGGCTTTCGGATTGACCCACTGGAAGGCCGCCGCCGCGAGAAAGGACATTGGCGCTGCACCGCTCTTGCCTTCGCTGAGCGAACGCGAGGAGGCAATCTTCCAGGCGATCCAGACGAGATAGGCGCCGCCGGCGAATTTCAGCGCGGTGTAGACCACGGGCACCGTGTGCAGCAGCGCGCCGAGCCCGAGACCGACGCCGATGAGCAGTGAGAAGAAGCCTGCGCCAATGCCGAGCATATGCGGGATCGTTCTGCGGAAGCCGAAATTCACGCCCGATGCAAAGAGCATCATATTGTTCGGCCCCGGCGTGATCGACGTCGTGAAGGCGAAGAGAAAGAGAGCTAAAAACGTATCCGGCGGCATGCGACCTCCAAAGTCGGCATTTCCTCAGCCTGCTTTATTTAGGTCAGCATAGCTGCCCTAAACTCTTGATGCCATTACATCATTGTCATGGTGACAGGATTACTTGAAAGATAAGAACGCCGCGCAATCTCCTGCAAAATGGAAAAAATCATGCAAGATGATCCGATCCCGACAGTCAAATTCCCGAACGGCGCTGAGGTGCCGGCACTTGGCCAGGGAACCTGGGCCATGGGCGAGGATGCCGGTTACGCGAAAGCCGAGATCGAAAGCCTGAAGGCCGGCATCGATCTCGGCATGACGCTGATCGACACCGCCGAAATGTACGGCGACGGCGGCGCCGAGGAGATCGTCGGCCAGGCGATCAAAGGACGGCGCGACGAGGTCTTCATCGTCAGCAAGGTCTATCCCTGGAACGCCAGCCTGAAAGGCACGGTCGAAGCTTGCGAAAACAGCCTCGAACGGCTCGGCACCGACCGCATCGACCTCTATCTCCTGCACTGGCGCGGCAACTATCCGCTCGCCGAGACGGTCGAAGCTTTCGAGACACTGAAGGCAACGGGCAAGATCGGCGCCTGGGGCGTCTCGAACTTCGATACCGACGACATGCAGGAACTGCTCCGCGTCCCTGACGGGGCCAATGTCGCCGCCAACCAGGTGCTCTACAATCTTTCCCGCCGGGGCGTCGAATTCGATCTGCTGCCCTGGTGCCAGAGCCACGACATCCCGCTCATGGCCTATTCGCCGATCGAACAGGGCCGCATCCTGCACCATCCCGAGCTGATCCGCATCGCCAAGGCCAATCAGGCGACACCCGCACAAGTGGCTCTCGCCTTCCTGCTGGAACGCGGCGGCGTCTTCGTCATACCGAAGACATCCAATGTCGAGCGCGTTCGCGAAAACCGCGACTGCGTCTCCCTCGACATTACCGACGAGGACTGGAAGGCGCTCGACGCGGCCTTCCCACCGCCGACAGGCAAAAGGTCGCTGGAGATGCTTTGACCTTCAGCGGTGCAAGGGAATTGGCTCGCTATACCGAAAAAAGCCTGATAATTTTTTGCGGACACCAAGCGAGGCAATCCCATGCCAGGCGGTCCGACGCGAAGTGATTTAGCAGCTATGCAAGGGGGCGGCTTCTATAACAGGCATTCCGCCATGCAGGCCGCCGGTATTGCCGCTCTGCTTCCCGTATGGGAAGCCGCGTGCCGGACCGTGGACATCAGCGATGGCCCAGTGACCATCGTCGATTATGGCTGCTCGCAAGGCCGAAATTCGATGATCCCGATGCGAAAGGCGATTGACGTCCTGCGTTTCAGAGCGGGCGCAATCATTCCCATCGAAGTCGTCCACACCGACCTTCCATCCAACGATTTCTCGTCCCTGTTCGAAACGCTGATTTCAGACCCGAATAGCTATATGACGGGAACCTCCGATGTTTTTCCTCTGGCGATCGGCAAATCATATTTTGCGCCGTTGCTGTCGCCTGGCCGCGTGCACCTTGGCTGGTCGACCTGGGCGTTGCAGTGGATGAGCACCAACACAATTGATGCGCCAGATCATATCCTAGCAGGAATGAGCAGTTCACCAGCCGTTGCCGCTGCGGTCGCGGCGCAGCAAGCGCGCGATTGGGAATGTTTTCTGACCCAGCGATCACGGGAGATGCGGCCAGGTGCGAAACTCGTGGCCGGGTTCACCGCCCGCGCGGAAGCTGACACCGGCTGGGAGTGGCTGCTTGGCGAACTGTGGTCGGCGGTCGGAGACATGAGAAAGGATGGTTTGCTCTCGGAACGGGAAGAGGAGCAGATTACCATACCAATCGGCCTTCGGTCCCTGGAGGATATTCAGGCCCCTTTCAGACAATCCGGATCTTTCGCAGACCTCACGCTGGAACACCTGGATCTGGTGAAAGTGAGCGATGCATTCTGGCCCGAATTCGATGGCAGCGGCGACAGATTGGCGTTCGCCAGGCATCATGCGAATGGGACGCGCGCATGGAGCGGCCCGCTGATTGCCAGCGTGGCGCCACACTCGCGAAAGCAGACCGTATTTGTCGACGAGCTGTTTAGCCGTTTCGAGCATCGCCTGTCGAAAGACCCCAGACCCCACGAGCCTTACATGGCGACGGTGGTACTATCGAAGAAAGATCGGTGATTTATGCCGAGCCGACGATCCGCACCCATCGGAACTTCCGCGGTTTAGGAAAGTGGCCCGGCATTGTCTGAGCTCGGCAGATTCCGTCATGCTACATCAGGCATGACAGAATCCGACTTTTACATCCCCTGCGCGCCGCGGTTCATCGCGGCAATACCAGTGCGGCAGACCTCGATGAGGCCGAGCGGCTTCATGATCGCCACGAACTGGTCGATCTTCGAAGATTTGCCGGTGATCTCGAGGATGAAGTGGCCGACCGTCGCATCCACCACCTTGGCGTGGAAAGCGTCGGCAAGGCGCAGCGTCTCGGCGCGCATATCGCCCTCGCCGATCACCTTGACCAGCGCCACTTCACGCTCGATCGGGCGGTCCTGGCCGAGTTCGCGGGCCCGCACCGTGAGATCGACGACGCGGTGCACCGGCACGATGCGCTCGAGCTGAGCCTTGATCTGCTCCAGCACGTGCGGCGTGCCGCGGGTGACGATGGTGATGCGGGAAAGATGCGCCTGATGCTCGGTCTCGGAGACCGTCAGGCTCTCGATATTGTAGCCGCGCCCGGAAAACAGGCCGATGACCCGGGCAAGAACGCCCGGCTCGTTGTCGACGAGAACCGAAAGCGTGTGGCTTTCGACCGCCGTCGTTTCCGGCGAGATGAAATAGGCGGAGCCCGTGGGCTGTAGATGTGCGTTCATGTCCTTAAACCTCTTCCCTAATCAGACGAGCGCGCGGCCCTTGGCGTCGATCGCGTTGGCGACCGCTTCATCAGTGGCCTCGTCAGGCAGCAGCATTTCGTTGTGAGCCTTGCCCGAGGGGATCATCGGGAAGCAGTTGGCGAGATTGGCGACGCGGCAATCGAAGATGACCGGCTTCTTGACCTCGATCATCTCCAGAATGGTGTCGTCGAGATGCTCCGGCTTCTCGCAGCGCAGGCCGACAGCGCCATAGGCTTCCGCCAGCTTGACGAAATCCGGCATCGCCTCCGTATAGGAGTGAGAGAGACGGTTGCCGTGCAGCAGCTGCTGCCACTGGCGCACCATGCCCATATACTGGTTGTTCATGATGAAGATCTTGATCGGCGCATCGTACTGGATCGCCGTCGACATTTCCTGGATGCACATCTGGATCGAGGCGTCGCCGGCAATGTCGATGACGAGACTGTCGGGATGGGCGATCTGGACGCCGAGTGCTGCCGGCAGGCCGTAGCCCATCGTGCCGAGACCGCCCGAGGTCATCCAGCGGTTCGGCTGTTCGAAGCCGAAGAACTGCGCCGCCCACATCTGGTGCTGCCCGACCTCGGTCGTGATATAGGTGTCGCGATCCTTGGTATGCGCAAACAGCCGTTCCAGCGCATATTGCGGCATGATGACGTCGCTGTTCCTAGTATAGGCGAAGGAGTTGCGCGCCCGCCAGCGGGCGATATCACTCCACCAGTCCTCCAGGCGGTTTTTCTCCGGCCTCTTCGGCAGCGCCCGCCACAGGCGAACCATGTCTTCGAGGACATGGCCGACGTCGCCGCGGATGCCGATATCGACACGGACATTCTTGTTGATCGAGGACGGATCGATGTCGATATGGATCTTCTTCGAGTTCGGCGAAAAGGCATTGAGACGGCCGGTGATGCGGTCGTCGAAGCGGGCGCCGATGCAGACCATGACGTCGCAGTCATGCATCGCCATGTTGGCCTCGTAGGAGCCGTGCATGCCGAGCATCTTCAGCCAGTTCTTGCCCGAAGCCGGATAGGCGCCGAGGCCCATCAGCGTCGAAGTGATCGGAAAATCGGTGAGCTCGACCAGTTCACGCAGCAGCTTGGAGGCCTCGGGGCCGGAATTGACGACGCCGCCGCCGGAATAGATGATCGGACGGCGCGCACTTGCCATCAGTTCGATCGCCGCATGGATCTGGTTGAGATCGCCCTGGATCTTCGGCTGATAGCTCTTCTGGACCGGGTAGTCGGCGGGCGGCGTGTAGGTGCCGGTCGCAAACTGCACGTCTTTCGGAATATCGACGACGACAGGCCCCGGACGGCCGGACTGAGCGATGCGGAAAGCCTCATGAATGATGGCGGCGAGCTGGTTGACATCCTTGACCAGCCAGTTGTGCTTCGTGCAGGGCCGGGTGATGCCGACTGTATCGCATTCCTGGAAGGCGTCGGAGCCGATCAGCGGGGTCGGAACCTGGCCTGTCAGGCAGACGAGCGGGATCGAATCCATCAGCGCGTCCTGCAGCGGCGTGACCGCATTGGTCGCGCCCGGACCCGAGGTGACCAGCATGACGCCGACCTTGCCGGTGGAGCGGGCGTAACCTTCGGCAGCATGGCCGGCCCCCTGCTCGTGTCGGACGAGGATGTGCTTGATGTCGTCCTGCTGGAAGATCTCGTCATAGATCGGCAGGACCGCGCCGCCGGGATAGCCGAAGATATGTTCGACGCCATTGTCCTTCAGCGCCTTGAGAACGATCTCCGCTCCCGTCATCCGATTGCCTGCCGCCTGATTGTCCGTGCTCATCTGTCTGTTCCGTTTGATGCTGGGATTGCGTTTGTGGCCGGAAGCCCTGATTTCGGGCATAAAAAAAGGCCCCGGAGGAGCCTGTCATCTAGCGCATGGGTGGCTATCGCCGGATGGTTACACCATCCTGCCCATGCGCTTTCCCACCACGATAAGAGCCGTTGCGATTTTCATGGTCGGCAGTGATAGACAGAAAATTTCGCAGCGTCAACGCATGCCGCAATAAAAACTGCCCCACGCCTGCATCCCCGAAAATCCATAGGATGAAGGATTTGTTAAAGGATCGACTTTATTCTTATACGCTACCGCATGGAGTAGCCCTTTGCTCAACAACGACTTGCGCACGTCTGGCAAGGCAGGCGAGCATGATCGCCGCGATGGCCATGCGCCGGGAAATCGCTTTCTCGGCCGCGTCGTTGCATGCAGCGGCTCCAGGGCAACCATTGCCGCCGTCGCCGAGCAGGGCGGCACCGATCTCACCGAACTCTGGTCCGTCGGCCGGCTGATTTCGATCAGCGTCGGCCGCAACCGCGTCGTCGCCCTTGTCTATCAGATGAACACCGGCAGCCATGCCTGGGGTGAGGGCGAGGACAATTATTTCAAGATCGAGACTGAGCTTCTCGGCGAAGTTCGCGTCGATGAGGACGGCACCGAGGAATTCTCGACCGGCATCTCATGCTATCCCTATCTCGGCGCCATCGCCCACCGCATCCGCTCCGCCGACCTGATCCGCATTTACGATGCCGGCCAGGGCACGACAGCCGTCATCGGCAAGCTGACACAGGACGAAAGCATCGATGCGGCGATCCACATCCCCTCGATGCTCTCCAGGCATTTCGCCGTCGTCGGCTCGACCGGCGTCGGCAAGTCGACGGCCGTGTCGCTGCTGCTGCACAAGGCGATCGCGGCGAACCCGAAGCTGCGCGTGCTGATCCTCGATCCGCACAACGAATTCGCCGCCGCCTTTCCCAAGCACGCCGTCACCATCGACACAGATACGCTCGACCTGCCCTTCTGGCTGATGCGGCTCGAAGAATTCGCCGAAGTCGTCTTCCGCGGCCGCCCACCGGTGCCCGACGAGCTCGACATGCTGCGCGATATCCTGCCGGAGGCCAAGCGCGCCTTCCGCGGCAGTGACAATTCGCTGGTGCGCCGCACGACGGAAAAAAGCTCGATCACCGCTGATACGCCGGTCCCCTACCGCATGGCCGATCTGCTGGCGCTGATCGACGAGCGCATCGGCCGCCTGGAAGGCCGCTCGGAAAAGCCCTTCCTGCGTTCGCTGAAGATGCGCCTCATCGCCGCGATCAACGATCCACGCTATCATTTCATGTTTTCCAACAACACGATCAGCGACACGATCACCGAAACGATCGCGCAGATCTTCCGCATCCCCGGCGATGGTAAGCCGATCTGCACCTTCCAGCTTGCCGGCATTCCGTCCGAAGTCGTCAACTCGGTCGCGTCAGTGCTTTGCCGCATGGCCTTCGAGGTGGCGCTCTGGAGCGAAGGCGCCATCCACATGCTCGTCGTCTGCGAGGAAGCCCACCGTTACATCCCCTCCGATCCGAGTCTCGGCTTCGTGCCGACGCGCCAGGCGATCGCCCGCATCGCCAAGGAGGGCCGCAAATACGGCGTCTCGCTCGGCATCATCACCCAGCGGCCGGGCGAACTCGACCAGACGATCCTGTCGCAGTGCTCGACGCTTTTTGCCATGCGGCTTGCCAACGACCGCGACCAGGAAATCATACGCTCGGCCATCCCGAATTCGTCGATCTCGACGACGAGCTTCATCTCCTCGATCGGCAACGGCGAGGCGATCGCCTTCGGCGAGGCGATCAGCGTACCGATGCGCATGCGATTTTCCCGCGTCGACGAGAGCCTGCTGCCGAAGGCGCACGGCGCCAACAGCAAGCATAGCGAGGAAGATCCGGATACGGTCGATCTGCGCAAGATCGTCACCCGCATGCGGGCGGTGACCGTCGGACCGGATATTTCGAACTTCCAGCAGAGCATGGCCGCATCTGCGGCAGGCTTCGACGAGCCGGATGCCGCCGACGAGGATCTCGACGCCACGCCCTATACGCCGCCCGACCCAGCCACCGCGCCGCTCGAATCCTACCGGCGCGAATTGCTGCCGCAGGCGCCGCGGCTGGATCCGGCCGCGTCTCCCTCGATCGACCCGCGGCTCGATGCGCTGCGCCGCGAGATGCGCCGCGAGGAACCGGTCTTTCCCCGCCCGGCGCCGCCCACCGACCAGCCGGCGATCTCCCGCCGGGAGCCCGGCACATCGCTGCGCGAAAGCATCCTGAAAAAACCGCTGAGCAGCCTTTACAACAAGGATTGATGCGTCAGCCCCGTCTCGTAGTCGATCAGCGGCCGGGCGGCGTCGAGCACGCGTTGCCGGTCCACAGGGTTGAGTGGCAGGAGAGGCCGCGGAAGCTCCGCGCGGCCGAGTGAGAGATGCTCGACGAGCATATAGACCACGCGGATGCTTCCGAATGCCTTGAACGTTTCCCAGAGCGGCTGCAGGAGCCCGGCGAGCCGTTGCGTCTCATCGCCATTGCCGGACATGGCAGCCTTGGTCAGGGCAAGAGCTGTGCGCGGCAGCAAGCCGCCGATGACGCTGTACCAGGCGTCAGCGCCTGAAAGCAGCGCTTCGGCCGCACCCCAGTCGCCGCTGTAGCCGATCGCGAGATTGGTCTTTTCCCGCAATGTCGCGAGTTCCCCTCGCAAATCACCGTCCGCCGGCAGCGGCATTTTCACGGCCCTGATCGTCTCTATGTGAGACAGGCGCTGCAGAAGCTCCCGGGTGAAGGTGAAGTGCGTCGTGCCGGGATTGTTGTAGATGCAAAGCGGAAGCCTGGTCGTCTCCGCCACCGCGAGGAAATGCTGGTAGACTTCCTCCTGGGTCAGCGGCGTGTAGGACACCGGCGCAAGCAGAAGAGCATTTGCACCCGCTGCCTCGGCATCCCTGGCGAAATCCTGCGCATGGTCCGTCCTCAGAGCCCCGACGCCGACGACAAGCGGAACACGGCCGCCGACGCATTCGACCGCCGCCTCGACGGCCCTCCGCCGCTCCTCGCGCGTGAGATAGGCGTAGATCCCCGTGCTGCCGAGAAGGCCGATGGAGGCGGCGCCTGCCTCACACAGGCGTTCCAGCAGGCGGCTGAGGGCCTGCGTATCGACCCGGCCATGGATGTCGGCAGGCGTTGGCGGGAAGGCCGAGAGGCCATGAAACGGCGAAGAAGACATGATGCGATCCTGAAAAACGATCAGTTGGAAAACAGCAGGCGCGATCCGGCACCCGCGAAGAAGACGGCGAGGCTTCCGTCGATCCAGCGGCGCGCCCTGGCATAACCGCGCACCATCGGCGCCGTCGAGAAGATCAAGGCATAACCGGCGAAGATCGAGATCCCGAGTAGCACGCAGCCGCCGAAGGCCGTGATGGCCATTTGAGGCGAAGCGCCGGGTTTGAGGCCGAGCGACATGATCGCCACCCAGGCGAGAACCGCCTTTGGGTTTCCGAGATGCATCAGGATGCCGCGGCGATAGAGCGCGCCGAGTTCTGCGGCAGGCCGGATCACCTCGCTTGCCGGCGCATCCCGAACTGCCGAGCGGGCCGCTTTCAAGGCAAGCCAGAGAAGGTAGAGTCCGCCTGCGATCTTGAGGAACAGCAGCGCATGGGCATAGCGCACGAGCAGCGTCGAGATGCCGGTGACCGCGATCAGCCCCCAGCATGTCGACATGGTTATCACCCCGGCGGCAAGGGCAAGTGCCGGTCGGCGTCCCTGGCTCATCGCAACGTTCATGATCGCCATGTTGCTTGGCCCGGGACTGCCTGCGGCAATCACATAGGCGATGTAGACGACGATAAGATCCTGCATTTGTTTTTCCCGAGGTTCGGCTATCTGCGCGGATACCGCCCAGAACCGGAGGAGCCGCCAATCCGCTTTCTTCTCCTAGAAAATTGGTCCATGATGAAGCGCCATTTTCAAGAATTTTCATGGACCATTTTGCGATGTCCAAGCGACGCAGCACCATCGAAATCCCGTCGCTCAACGCGATCGACCCAACGGCCCATGTCGGCCGCCAACTTGCGCAGGCCCTCAGGAGCGCAATCGCAAGCGGCGAGTTGAGGCCGGGCGAACGCCTTCCTTCGACGCGCACCCTTTCGGCCACCCTGAAGATCGCGCGCGGCACCATCGTCGAGGTGTTCGATCAGCTGACCGCTGAAGGTTATCTCGAAGCGCGGGTCGGAGCCGGCACCCGCGTTGCCGCTGCCCTGAGGGACACGCCGCCGGCGCTCCCGCCCGAGCGGACGGCGCAGGCGGCCGAGGCTGCCATCGACCTGCCGTCCCCCGCCGCCCGGCTGATCGCGATTGCCCGCGCGCTCGCGCCTCACCCGCCCGTTCCCTTCGCCATCGCCGTCCCGGCGTGCGGCATCGCCCCCGACGACAACTGGCGCCGTCTCGGTAACCGCGTGCGCGCTTGGAAACAAGCGGCGCCCTCAGGCTATCACAATCCGATGGGACTGCTCGAGCTGCGCGTCGCCATTGCCGAACATGTTCGCCGCGCGCGAGCCGTGCACTGCGAGCCGGGACAGGTCATCGTCACGTCGGGCACCCAGCAAGGTCTCTACATGGCCGGCCGCGTGCTTCTATCGCGCGACGATCCCGTTTGGGCCGAAGATCCGGCCTATCCCGGCCTGACCGCCGTGCTCGACGATCTCGGCGTATGCACGCATCGCGTCCCCGTCGATGCGCAGGGGATGAACGTGGAACGCGGCCTCGAACTCTGCCCGCAGGCGCGCGCCGCATTCGTGACGCCGTCGCATCAATATCCGATCGGCATGCCGCTCAGCATGGCGCGGCGCAACGCCTTGATTGCCTGGGCCGACCAGAACCGAACCTGGATCGTGGAGGACGACTACGACAGCGAATTGCGGTATGCCGGACACCCCTTCCCTTCGATGCAGGGATTGCGTCCGTCACGCGTCATCTATCTCGGCACCTTCAGCAAGGTGCTCTTTCCGTCCCTGCGTCTTGGCTACGTCATCGCCCCTTCACAATTCGCGGAAGCCTTCGCCGGCGCACGCGCCATTCTCGACCGGCATTCGCCGACCACAGAACAGCACGTTCTCGTGGCCTACATGAAGGAGGGCTATTTCGAAGCCCATATCCGGCGTATCCGGGGTCTCTATGCCGAACGCCGCGCAATCCTGCTGTCGGCCCTCGAACGCGCCTTGCCCGAGGGCTGCCGCGTGGAGCCGAGCGACCAGGGCATGCACCTTCTCCTGTGGCTGCCCGAAGGAGCCGACGACGTGCGGCTCGCAACTCGGGCGCTTTCGGCCGGCATCGCCGTTCGCGCGATCTCCCCCATGTATGCCGGCCAGCCCGCGCGCCCCGGCCTGATGCTGGGCTTCGGCGGCTTCCTGCCGGAGCAGTTGCAAGCCGCGGTCGGCGAACTCGCCAGACTGCTGAGACTGCGTGAAACGGCGGACGAGCGGCATAGGCCACTGTGAAAGCGTGACGAATTTGCAGATGGCTTCGGCTAGCGCGCCAATGGACTGTCCCAGACGACAAACAGCAGCGCCTTGAGTTGGGCGAAACGCTCCGGCCCAAGCTCGGCGCGCCACTCGTCCTCGATGTCGCGCAATATGTCGACCATCTCAGAGAATGCGGCGTGTCCACGTTCGGTAAACCGGACGATGCGCGCGCTGCCTTCACCCGGAACGTCGGAGCGGACGATATAGCCGAAACCCTCGAGGCTGCGGAGCAGCTGGTTGATGGCCTGTTTGCTCATGCCGGCGCGCTCGGCGATCGTGCCCGGCCGCGCTCCGTCCGGCCCTGGAAACTGCAGGACCGCCATATGCGGCAGACGCAACTCGTCAAAACCGGCGGCGTTCAGCCCTTTGATCAGCCGGCGCTGGATCGCCTGGGCCGGCACGCGCAGCAGGGCGCCGATCAGCATGTCTTCGGTTCTCACTGGCAGGCTTTCATGGATGACGGCATTGACGATCCGGTAAATTGAGTTTACTGATGAGTAGTAAACGTAGTTTACCGGAGGAGTTTCCAAAATGCCAGAGAGAACCATCGATCCTCGCGTCAATCCTTCCGATGAAACCATTGGCACCAAAGGGTTCGCGGTTCGCTTCCTGCTGACTGCGGACGACTCGAACGGCAGCGTTGCCGCCTTCGAGCTCATGGTCCCGGCCGCGCTGCGACTGCCGGCGCCGGCGCACAGCCACGATCACTACGAAGAGACGATTTACGGCATCGAGGGGGTGCTGACTTGGACGGTCGACGGAAAACAGATCGACGTCGGGCCGGGGCAAGCGCTCTGCATTCCGCGTGGCACCGTTCATCGGTTCGACAACAACGGCAGCCAGGACGTGAAGGCGCTCTGCGTGGTCACGCCGGCAGCGATCGGACCGGAGTATTTCCGCGAGGCTTTCGCGGTGCTCAACGCGGCGGCAGGTGGTCCGCCGGACCGGGCCAAGATGGCGGAAATCATGCGCCGTCACGGCCTTATGCCAGCGGCGCCCCCGACATAGAGGCGGCGGCTGACGGGCTGGCCCTCGGCTAAACCGTCAGCCGCTCCCAGCTCTCGTCCATCTGGTTGCGGAACCATGTCATTTGTCGCTTGGCATATTGCCGCGTTGCCGCGGCACCTTTCTCCAGCACCTCGTCGCGCGTCATCTCGCCGCTCAGCATTGCCGCGATCTGCGAGACGCCGATCGCCTTCATGACAGGCGCCTCGGCGGGCAGGCCGAGCGCAAGCAGCGCCCTCACCTCGTCTTCCGCGCCCTCGCGCAGCATCTTTTCAAAACGGCCGTTGATACGGGCATGCAGCACGGCTCGATCCGGCAGCACGACGATCTTGCGGGCCTTGGCGGCGTCGATCACGACAGGCCCAGACCGGCCCTGGAAATCGGCGATCGATTGCCCGGTCGCCTTCATCACCTCCAGCGCCCGGACGATGCGCTGCCCGTCCTGGCGGTTGAGGCTTGCCGCCATGGCAGGATCGGCCTCGGCAAGCTCCGCGTGAAGCCCGTCCGGCCCCTCCGCCACGAGCCGAGCCCGCAGCTCTTCCCGCAATGCCTCGGGAATATCGGGCATATCGGAGAGGCCGCCGGTCAGTGCCTTGAAATAAAGCCCGGTGCCGCCGACGAAGACCGGCAGTCGCCCGGCGGCGCGGAGCGCCGGCAGCAGCGCCGAGACATCGCGCAGCCAGGCGCCTGTGGAATAGGCCGCCCCCGCCGGCACATGGCCGTAGAGATGATGCGGCACGCCCTGCATCTCCTCTTCCGACGGGCGCGCGGTCAGCACCCGCAGCGTGTCGTAGACCTGCATGCTGTCGGCGTTGACGACCGCGCCTCCGTGGCGCCTCGCCAATTCAACGGCGCGCGCGGACTTGCCGCTGGCGGTCGGCCCGGTTATCAGGATCGCGTTCTCTATGCTCAGAAGGTTTTCCATCATGGCCCTCGTTGCCACGCTTGTTGCCAATCCGTCAAATCCCGTGCTGACCCCTGGGATCGCCGAACGGGCGGCCGAGGCCGTTGCGGCGTCCGGCCTCTACTGGCTGGCCGACGGCATTGCCTGCGATATCGCCCTGCGCGACGGCACGGATGCGCAAGCGGCCGAAGCCAATCTCCTCGCTATCATATCAGGCGCGCCGATCGATCTCGTCATCCAGGAGCAGGACAGCCGCCGCAAGAAGCTGCTGATCGCCGACATGGATTCGACGATGATCGGCCAGGAATGCATCGACGAACTCGCCGCCGAAGTCGGCCTGAAGGAGAAGGTCGCCACCATCACCGCCCGCGCCATGAACGGCGAGATCGCCTTCGAGCCGGCCCTGCGCGAACGTGTTGCCCTCTTGAAGGGACTGCCGATCTCAGTCGTCGACGAGGTCATCGCCAAGCGCATCACGCTGACCCCGGGCGGACCGGAGCTGATCGCCACCATGAAGTCGAAAGGCCATTACACCGCCCTCGTCTCCGGCGGCTTCACCGTCTTCACCAGCCGCATCGCCGCCACCCTCGGCTTCGACGAGAACCGCGCCAACACGCTGCTGGAAAACAGCGGCATCCTCTCCGGCTTCGTCGCCGAACCCATCCTCGGCAAGCAGGCGAAGGTCGATGCGCTGAACGAGATTTCGGCCAAGCTCGGCATTTCGCCGAAGGAGGCGATCGCCGTAGGTGATGGCGCCAACGATCTCGGCATGCTCCACCTCGCCGGCTCCGGCGTCGCCCTCCACGCCAAGCCCGCCGTCGCCGCCGAAGCGCAGATGCGCATCAACCACGGCGATCTGACCGCGCTGCTCTATATCCAAGGCTACCGGAAGACGGATTTCGTCACGGTTTGAAGACCGACGGGGGAACTTTCTCCACCCTCATTCCTGTGCTCGTCACAGGAATCCAGCCACCGCGCGTCCGCGCGGTGAATGATCTACGCCGGAAGAAAAGGATCTCCTGCGCCCAAAGACTTGGGCGCACTGGATTCCTGTGACCAGCACAGGAATGAGGGAGAGTTGGAGACGACGGCGGCTAAATCACCACCGCCGCAACTCTATCACTCCATCGGCACCGCGACGAACCGCAGATCGCCATTGGCCGATGCGATCATCAGCTGGGCGTTGCGGCGGCCTTCCTGTTTCAATGACTGCACCTTGGCGGCCACCGCATCCGGCGACTTCATGAATTCCTGCGCCACCTCGACGATCACATCGCCAGGCTTCAGCCCCTTTTCAGCCGAAGCGGAGCCGGGCGTCACCTCGGTCACCACGACGCCGTCGACGCTCTCGGCAATGCCGAAAGCCTTGCGCGTCTCGGGGCTCAGGAGCGAGAGCGACAGGCCGAGCACATTCTTCGGCATTGCCGCATCCGGCGCCGTTTGTCCCTGACCTTGGCCCTGATGCTGGTCGGGCGCGGGCTTGGCCTGATCGCCGGTGTCAGGCTGGTCCATATCGTTGTTCTCGCCGGGATCCGGCGTGATCACGCCATCATCCTGCGAACCGTCGGGTGCGGCATCGTCAGTTCCGCCCGGCTGATCGCTGTCCTCGAGCCGGCCGAGCGTCACCTTGACGGTCTGCTCCTTGCCGTCGCGCAGCACGACGACATCGACCTGCTTGCCTACGGCGCTTTCCGCCACGACGCGCGGCAGGTCACGCATTTCGGCGACGGTCTTGCCGTCGAATTTCAGGATGACGTCGCCCGCCTTGATCGAGCCGTCGTCGACAGGCCCGCCCTTGATGACGCCGGCAACCAGCGCTCCCTTGGCGGAATCGAGCCCGAGGCTGTCGGCGATATCGTCGGTCACCGGCTGGATGCGCACGCCGAGCCAGCCGCGCCGCGTCTCGCCATATTCGCGCAGCTGATCGACGACGCCGGAGGCAAGCTCCGACGGCACCGAGAAGCCGATGCCGATCGAGCCGCCGCTCGGCGAGATGATCGCCGTGTTGATGCCGATCACCTCACCCTTCATGTTGAAGAGCGGGCCGCCGGAGTTGCCCTTGTTGATGGCCGCATCCGTCTGGATGAAATTGTCGTAGGGGCCGGCATTGATGTTGCGGCCGCGCCCGGAAATGATGCCGACCGTCACCGAACCGCCGAAGCCGAAGGGATTGCCGATCGCCATCACCCAGTCGCCGATGCGCATCTTGCTGGAATCGCCGAATTTCACCGATTTCAGCGGCGTCTTCGGCTCGACCTTCAGCACTGAAAGATCGGTTTTCGTATCCGTGCCGATCAGCTTCGCCTTAAGCTTCGAACCATTGGCGAAATTGATCTCGATATCGTCGGCGCCCTCGATCACGTGGTTGTTGGTGACGATATAGCCTGTGGGATCAATGACGAAGCCGGAGCCGAGCGAGCTGACATTGTGATTGCCGCCCTTGTTGCCCTGCTTCTTGTTGAAGAAGTCGTTGAAGAACTCCTGGAAAGGCGAGCCGTCGGGCGCGCGCGGCGCAGGACCCGCGCCCTCGTCGTCCTTCACGTTCTGCGAGGTCGAGATATTGACCACGGCATCGAGCAGGCCTTCGGCGAGATCGGCGACCGAAGCCGGACCGTTGTTGGGCACGGTGGACTGGATCGGCGGGACCTGCTGTGGTGCTGCGGGCGCCGGAGCAGTCTGCGCGGCGGCAGGAGGCGTGGCCATCCCTGGTGCGGCAGCTTCAGGAGCGGTTTGCGCATGGGCAATCCCGCTCACGCCGGCTTGCGCCAGGATTGCGGCGCTGGCCAGTAGCGCGAGCGTTCGTCTGAAGGGCGAGCGTATCGTGGGGGCCATCAAGCTTCCTCATAAGGGGGTAAATGCGCACATTGAGCACCAGCATAAGGCGGAATGATGGAGGGCGAAATCACCTTTTCGCGAAATCCCCGTGCAATCTGACAAGTCCTCGCAAAAGCCGGATTGCCGCAATCATTCCATGAAAAAAGGGCCGGCGCACCGCCGGCCCTTTTGAATTTTCCGGGATGCGGAAGGCATCCCCTGCCGTCAGTTCGCCGGCTGGGCCGGCGCCGCGGGAGCCGTTGCCCCAGGCATTGCCGGAGCCGGTGCCGCAGGGCTTGCCGGCGATCGCAGGACGCCGTCGGCATTGTCGAAATAGCGGAAGAATTCCGAATTCGGCGACAGCACCAGCGTCGTATCCTGTGAAGACAGCGCCGAGGAATAGGCCGCCATCGAACGATAGAATTCGAAGAAGGCCGGGTTCCTGGAAAAGGCGTCTGCGAAGACGCGGTTGCGTTCGGCGTCACCCTGACCGCGCAGGATTTCCGCGTCGCGCTGGGCGTCGGCAGTGATCTCGACCACCTGGCGGTCGGCGATCGCCCGGCGGCGCAGGCCGTCTTCCGTGCCCTGGGCGCGCAGCAGTTCGGCTTCGGCCAGGCGCTCGGAGCGCATGCGGTTATAGGTGTTCGGCGCCACATCGGCCGTCAGATCGGTACGGCGGATGCGCACGTCCTCGATGTTGAGGCCCAGAAGCTCGGCGTCGGGACGCAGATCGTCGCGCACTTCGAGCATCATCGATACGCGCTCGTCGGAAAGTGCGGCATCGAATTCGCGCAGACCGTAGACGCGGCGCAGCGCCGAATCCAGACGGGTACGCAGCCGTGCTTCAGCCGAATCGCGGTCGCCGGAGACGGTTTCGCGGAAGCGGCGGGCATCGTTGATCGAGTAGATCACGAAGGCATCGACGTCGAAGGTCGCGCCGCCCTTAACCTGCACCTGGATATTGTCGAGGTCGAGACGCAGCTTCTGCTTTTCGACGAGCTGGACGCGATCGGCATCCATGAAGCTGAACGGCAGCTTGAAGTAGATGCCGGGCTCGGTCTTGACCGACTGGATTTCACCGAAGCGCACGACGATCGCCTGCTCGCGGGCATTGACCACGAAAACAGAGGAATAGAGACCGAGCAGCAGAACCGCGAGGATGATGAGAATGACGGGAAGCCTGTTCGAAGTCATGGCTCAACCTCCCTGCTGCGAGGGTCTGGTGATCTCATTGAGCGGCAGATAGGGCACGACCCCCTGCTTCTCGTCGATGATGACCTTCTTGGAATTCTTGAGCACCTGTTCCATCGTTTCCAGGAACAGCCGCTTGCGGGTGACGTCGGGCGCCTTCGAATATTGTTCGTCGATGGCGATGAAGCGCTGCGCCTCACCTTCCGCTTCCTTGACGACGCGGTCCTTGTAGGCGGCTGCGTCTTCGCGGATGCGGGCGCCGTCGCCGCGCGCCTGGCCGAGTTTCTGGTTGGCGTACTGATTGGCCTCTTCCACCAGGCGCTGCTTGTCCTGGTCGGCGCGCTGCACTTCCTGGAAGGCATCGGCCACTTCACGCGGCGGCGCCACGTCCTCGATCGTCACCTTGTTGATCGAAATGCCGGAACTGTAGCGCGACATCGTATCCTGGATGATGTTGGCGACTTCACTGGCGATCTCCAGGCGCCGGTCGCGGAACGCGTCCTGCGCCGGACGCCGTCCGACCACTTCGCGCATCGCGCTTTCGGAAACCTGCTGCAGCGTCTGCGCCGGGCTTTCGACGTTGAAGAGATAGGCGCGCGCATCGCTGATCTGGTAGAGCACGTTGAAACGGACGTTGAGGATGTTCTGATCGCCCGACAGCATCAGGCCGCCGGCCGTGTTGCTGCTGCCCTGCGTGCCGCCGACGTTCAGCAATTGCTCGGTGACCTTGACGATCTCGACCGAATCCATCGGCCAGAAATGGAAATGCAGGCCCGGCATCGATACCGTGTCCCGCGGCTTGCCGAAGCGCAGCTCGACGCCGCGTTCGTCCGGCTGGACGGTGTAGACGCACTGGATCAGCCAGAACACCGCAACGATCGCCGCGACGATCGCGGCGACGCCGCCGTTGAAGCCGCCGGGAATGATGTTGCGCAGCTGGTCCTGGCCGCGCCGGATAATGTCTTCCAGATCGGGCGGTCCGCCCTTGTTGCCGCCGCCGCGCGGGCGGTTCGGCCCCTGGCCCCATGGTCCCTGATTATTACCGCCGCCGCCGCCCCAAGGGCCGCCGCCGCCATTCTGATTGCTCCAGGGCATCAAAACCTCGTTGTTCGTTAAGTCTTCGGCGCATCCGGGACCGTGGGGGCCGACCGTCGGATGCGTTGGTGACCGTTATAGGTATCGCCGCACCGGCTTTCAACGCAGCGTGAGAAACTTGGTCAATTTAATTGGAAAATAGTTCGTTTTCAGGCCTGGCGCCGTTCATAGACGACGTAGCGGGTGGGATAGCTGTCCTTCTCCCCGGCCGGCACCGCGAGCGCCTCCCCTGCCTGCCAGACGTCGGGATCGATCGCCGGAAACGCCGCATCCCCTTCGAGGTCGACCTCGACATGAGTGACGCACATCCGGTCGGCAAGGCCGATCGCCTGGGCATAGATCTGCCCGCCGCCGACAATGCAGACCTCGTCGACGCCGGCCTCGAGCGCCAGTCTTTCGGCCAGCGCGATCGCCTCGGGCAGCGACTGCGCCATGCTGACATCGGGATGATCTATCGCCGCCTGCCGCGATATGACGACGTTCGGCCGCCCCGGCAGCGGCTTGCCAATCGAATCGTAGGTCTTGCGGCCCATCACGACGGGCTTGCCCAGCGTCAGCGCCTTGAAACGCTTGAGATCGCTCGAAAGCCGCCAGGGCATATCGCCGTCGCGGCCGATAATGCCGTTGCGGGAAACGGCAACGACAATGGTCTTGCGGATGTCGGCCATGAAATCTCTCCGATCAGACGGCGATCGGCGCCTTGATATTGGCCTCGGCCTCATAGCCGACCAGCTCGAAATCCTCGAATGTGAAACCGAAGATATCCTTCACGTCGGTGTTGATGCGCATGAAGGGCAGCGGTTTCGGCTGGCGCGTCAGCTGCAGTTTCGCCTGGTCGAAATGGTTGTGGTAGAGATGGGCATCGCCGAGCGTATGGACGAAATCGCCGGGCTTCAGCCCCGTCACTTGAGCCACCATCATCGTCAGCAGCGCATAGGAGGCGATGTTGAACGGCACGCCGAGGAAGATGTCGGCCGAGCGCTGGTAGAGCTGGCAGGAAAGCCTGCCGTCGGCCACGTAGAACTGGAACAGGCAGTGGCAGGGCGGCAGCGCCATCTGGTCGACCTCAGCCGGGTTCCAGGCCGAAACGATGTGGCGGCGCGAATTCGGATTGTTGACGATGCCTTTGACGAGATTGGCGATCTGGTCGATATGGCCTCCATCAGGCGCCGGCCATGAGCGCCACTGGGCGCCGTAGACCGGCCCGAGATCGCCGTTTTCGTCGGCCCACTCGTCCCAGATCGAAACGCCGTTCTCCTTGAGATAGTGGATATTCGTCTCGCCCTTCAGGAACCAGAGCAGCTCGTGGATGATCGAGCGCAGATGCAGCTTCTTCGTGGTGAGGACCGGGAAGCCCTCTTCGAGGTCGAAGCGCATCTGGTAGCCAAAGACCGAGCGCGTGCCGGTGCCGGTGCGGTCGCCCCGGTCGGAGCCCTTTTCCATCACATGACTGAGGAGATCGAGATATTGCTTCATGGCGCGCTGATTCCGTTTCGTCTGATTTTAAGTCTTCAGCGGCGGGAAGCCAGCCCCCCGCGCGTTTTCCCGCAATTTCTGCCGGGAGATAAAGCTTTTATGACGTTTGCCCTTTCCTTGGGCAAAGGAAACCCCTATATCAGCCGTGCCGGCTTTCGGGCCGGCTATGGCGATAAATGAGCGGTGTAATAAACCTATTGGACCCGGGGGCGGTACCCGGCGCCTCCACCAAAAACCGGCGGTCTTGAAGGCCGGCTTTTGATGGGGGCGAAACAGGATCGACAAGGGTGTAAAGATCGTCTTTTTGCTCGGCATTGTACCGCCGTTATCGGGCTAAAATTGTAGTTGCAAACGACAACTATGCGGAAGCTCGTCTCGCTGCTTAATCGCGGTGTGACACTTCAA
>Ga0102593_1000330_pt1 | contig 94045 bp, 105 predicted proteins | sample AraplaCol_mMS_r2_2_FD_76862 | JGI IMG/M metagenome (GOLD analysis project Ga0102593, IMG submission 76862) | Arabidopsis root microbial communities from North Carolina, USA - plate scrape MF_Col_mMS_r2 (SPADES assembly) (version 2) | ecosystem: Host-associated > Plants > Roots > Endosphere...
TTTTTTTTTTTTTTTTTTTTTTCTCTCTATTTTTTATTTTCCTTAAGAACCTTAAGAAAAGAAAAGAAGAAAAAAAAACCAAAGAACACTCTTTACTTTATTCTCTCAACTTTACTCTATCCTATTCTACTATTTGTTGGTGTTAAACCCAGTTAACCACCAAAGTGCCGTTGTTTGTCATCGACTTTCGACTTTCTCACCTTTTCATCTTCTCCTTTCGCTCTTCCACAACTTCAACTTCAACTCCATCCCTCTCTCCCTCCCTCCCTCCACTTCTCGCTCGCTCTCTTGATATATTCTCTTCATCATGGCCATCTCAATCCCGATTGATGCCATTACTTCGCGTTTCGGTGATCGCTTTAACAACATTCGCAGCCAATCTCTGAGCACGCGATTTGCCAACCTGAAACCCGTCTCCGAATTTCTCGATCTGAAGCGTCTGTCCAAGCCCGCCAATTTCGGTGAAGTCCAAAGTCGCGTCAACTACAATCTCTCCTACTTTTCCAGCAACTATGCTGTCGTCTTTGTGATGCTCAGCATCTACAGCCTATTGACCAACCCGCTGTTGCTGTTTGTCATCATCTTTGTCTCCGCCAGTCTGTACGGAATCGGAAAACTTGAAGGCCGCGATCTGGATGTGGGCTTCCGTCGTTTCAACACTTCCCAACTCTACACAGCTTTGTTGTGCATTGGTGTACCTCTGGGTCTGTGGGCATCCCCAATTGCCACAGTCCTTTGGCTCATCGGTGCGACGGGTGTGACCGTCTTCGGCCATGCCGCGTTGATGGATAAACCAATCGAGAATGCTTTTTCCGAGGAGGCGGTCTAGGTGGTCGGCCGCGAGCTCCTAACGATATGCCCCGATGGGGAAGACCACCGGGGGCACGACCGGGGAGACACAATAGGGGTCGGGGGTGGTGGGATGAAGGTGCGCGTGTGGAGGAAATTTACAGTGAGGAAGAGGAGGATGAATATGGTCGACAATTAATACGCAATGGTCGAGGTGGATATATGCGACAGCTGGAGTATGGAGGAAGAGGGCCACGCAGGCGACCCATGAACTTTGAAGATTTGACCGAAGAGACAGAATCGGTGGTTGGAGGTGATTACGATTTATACGACCATGAAGACAGTACCGTGGCATATGCAGTTCAACTCGCTATGAGGGATAAGGAGGATCAATTGGTGGAGACGGCATTAGAGCGTATTCGTCGCGCGCAAATGCTGGGGAAGAAAAATGTACGGTTGTCGCAACCTGAATTGGATGCCTTGGAGCGCAAGCGTCAACAAACAGATGACCCGACTGGGGCTCGACGGGTTCGACAAGTAGGCGCTTCTGTGAATATTCGACCTCCGTCCAAACGAAAGAGCAAGAAACCGACTGCTCCTCAGCAGGTTCAGTCCCACGCACCGTATCCGGCTACACCCATTGAACCAGGGTGGACTGGATTTGGGGCAGCTTCTGGAGGTCGACCATCCAGTTCATCATCCGCGCATCGTCCTCGAACGCCGACCACCCAGTCTTTGCGCCCACAACAATCTAATTCTCCTCTTCGACCAACCTATCCCGCGGCGTTCACAGAACGTTTCCCCTCAAATGGACGGCCACAATCGATGCCGATGCCTCAGCCTGCGACGTATTCGCGGCCTCTTCCCGACGATCCCTCATGGGCACCGCCATATTATCATCCCATGCAGATGAATCCGTATACCACAGAGCAACCGCCCTATCAACCTCAGCTGCCTAGCGATCTTCGTGTTGGGCCACAAAGTCGGATGAGCTACCCCGCGGGGATGTCACCGATCCAAGCTCAGCACCGCCAATCCCCTCCAAATGATAGTCGCTCACCCGTGGGTACCTCGTACCCACGTAATGGTCGGCACGACCCGGATTCGGAATCGGAGATCTCTAGTGACGAAGACGCAACTGAAAGCACTAGCAGCGAGGAAGAAGAGGAACAAGATGAGGTTCAAATTGTACGTGTTGCGGAACGTCCTCAACCTCCTGGTCTTCAACGACGTGTGGTCTCTGGAGGACGAAGTGGACGAGGTGGTCGTCAGCGGAGTAGTCGATGAGATGTGTGCGTGAATGAATGAGTGTGCGTGTCAGTGTGTCTCCTAAAAGTGCCCTCCTAATGTGTTCTTTGGTATTGCTGGGCTTGAATTTCTTATTACCATTATTGTCTTTATTCCCTATTGTTTCTGTTCTCAGCAACTGCTACGGCGTTCGGTACATGAATAGATCTGCATATACTGCGCAACCTATCTATAGATAGAAATGTACGTGCCTAGTGTGGCAGTACTCTTCCTCTGATCATATCCATAATATCCTATAATATTCTACCTATAATATCATGCATCTAATACTGGTTAAATGCTGAATCTGGTGGGTCTTGGATTTCGCTGCCTTGGCAGATGACGTCGCCCTCTCATCTCCCTTTTTTCTCCAGCCAAACTTCATCTTCTTCTTTTCTTCTTCGGACTTCACTTCCACTGTGGATATCAATTCCACTCTCCCCTTCTACCCTCTAATCCTCAGGGAAAGAAATATAATCCTCAACTCCCTCCTCAATTCCCCTCTGATCTTTTCCACATCCAACCCCATTAAATCCGCCCCATTCCGAGCCTCCCGCAAGCCGTGCGCCAAATTCCAGCCACAACAAACCATATCGTGATCGACCGCAATCTTATTCGCATTCATTTTCAACGCCGTCGATCTTCGTGGAATGCGCATATCGAGATCCCTGACAACAATCCAGTCTCTGTAGAAATACGTGAATTCTGGTAAGTAGCTTCTTACACCCTTGCACAGGGTTTGTCGCAAATTCGTAACCTCGGATTTAGAACTAACCAACGTATTAGTATAGCCAGTACGGTCCAAAGAGGATCTATCGCAAGTCATTGTGGAATACAAGTCAAAGCTATTTCCTTTTTCCTTCATTCCTGATCGGAGAAAAGTTCCCATCGCGACGCGCTTTTCATTTTCATCTCCTTTCCATTTTTCTTCATCCTACCACTCGCAAGCGCGATAGAAGAACCAGCGCAAGCCATCGCAAGTTATTGAAAGAAAATACCTCTTAAAACGAAGTCAAGATGTGGATCATTTCATTTTGGGTATTTCCGTTGATATCGGCATGCATGTGGGTTGGTAAGTGAAATTTCCCCACGACATTCGTATAAAAAAAGACATCAGCTAATCATACGACAGCCATGTTAATTGCCATGATCTCTGTATGGGCTAGAGAAGGTGAACCTATCTACTCCAGTATGGAAGATGGTCAAACAATCGCGTATGTGTACCCCCCATCCCGATAATCATTCCATTTATCTCTTTACGAATATCCCGCCAATCTATATACTGTACTAACACTCGATTACAGATACATTTCCGACGTCGGCGCTCAAGGTTTAAAACCACTTTTTATCACGGGAAGTGTTATCACAGTCGTCTTTTTGGATCTAGCTTTCTTTTCGGAGAGATGGCTTCGTCATGCTGGTCAACTTGCTCCGAATAAAGGAAAATTCGACAAAGCATGTGCCATTCTTTCACTTTTCTTTGCTGTTGCCGGTGCAGCTGGTTTGATCCTTTTATCTATCTTCGATACTCTCCGTCATCCAAAGCTACACGATGGATTCCTGGTTTTGTTCCTGTAAGTTATACCCTTCCCTTCCTTCTTCCCCCTTTCCAAAGAATCAAAAACTCACAGTCGTCTTAGTGTCGGATACATCATCAGCGCAATCCTAATTTGCGCCGAATACCTCTGGATCGGAATCTTCTACCGCGATCAACACCGCATCTTACTAGCAAGTTTCATCATCAAACTCGGCTTCATCATAATCGAAATCGGTCTCGCAATTGGCTTCGGAATCTGCATGAACAGCAACAACAAAGCGAAGAAAAACCCCGGCGCTATCTTGGAATGGGTCATTGCCTTCGTTTTCACCGGATACGTCCTCTCTTTCGTAATTGATTTACTCCCCTCCGTCCGAACACGTCGTCATATACCTCAGGGTGAGAAACGTCGTGAGGTGGCTGAGGATCACTCACAGGCTGGTGCTTCTTTGGAGGAACCCTTGACTTATGATTCGATTGGACCGAATACTTATCGTGGTCAGCGGTTATAAAGCACTCGGGCGAGCAGAAGAATAGTGGTGTGTCATGGATATATTTTATAATATCTACATTTGGAAACCGATAGTACTTATCTATATTGGATGTCATCATGATTCTGTGATTTTATGTTATTCTTGACTTTCATTGGCTTTTTTTTGATACCTTATTGCGTTCGATTTGTTCTGGCGTTTTCCTTTTCATATCATACTGCACTGGGTTTTGTACATTATTTGCTGGGAGTCATTTCGAGTAAATATACTATAGTAAGAATATGCGTCTGCTTTCTTGAATTCAAACTTAATCATATCATCTACTGGTAGCTGGATTATTTGCCCTAGTCAACATCTACCAGTGGCAGTCTACTAGATAGTAGAATCTAAATCAATGTGATATTTAGCCATAGCAATCTTCATTGGATCGCCAATTTACTCAAATCAAAGTCTCAAACTAGCAGAGATACACCATTGAAATTATATCTGACTCAAATATCATACAGAACCATCTGAAAAACTTTCAGCCCACCGTCTTTCGGGTTTATCATGTACTCAAAACCACCGAGCCAATGACATGAAAATACAGACTTAGTCGATAGTATCAAATGCACAGACCATTTAGTTCATTGAGTCGTTTTGTAACTAAACTATTAGAAAGATCTCACTCATGGACCATTACTTCAAAGAGGAAGATGCTTAAACTAGTATGATTACAGTATAGATGAATTGAATCAAAATCTTGAATTCTCTACTAAAACTTCTACTATGCAATGAATAGTAACGGAAATTGATATATTAAACAAACTATTTTCTTCATACATGTGTCCAAGAACCCCGAGTAAGGGCGAAGAGATCGGTTAGGGTAACAGACATCTGACCATGCTCCTGAGAGAGACTATATATCTGATTGCTGTTCGGTATTCGCGATATGAAGCATCATGATTATCTCTGCTTCTGGTATTGTAATTCCAATTCTCTGTTACTGGATGGCGGAATGTCCTGACGAGATGAATGATTAACTCGATGCGAAAGATTCTTTCAAGTCGTGCAAGATTCTTGTAGTCTCTATCTTAATCAGACAGATACATGTGGTATCTGTATCTTTGTCCAGACTCCTGGTTTAGCTTTGCTTGATATTCACAGAACTCTGCTGCTGGAGAAATCCGTAGTACTCTCGGAGTCTCATTTCTCCCAGAATCTTAGACGTTCAATTGCTGTCAATGTGTAGATGATTATTCTGACTGACATTAAACAAGCCGTGGTAAACGGAATGCAGCAGGTTGGTGCCAAAAGACGTCTGTCATCGAGTATCCAACTCCAGCGCCAAGAAACTCTACTATCGTAGGCTTAGTCTTCGCAATCTGCCAGGCGAGGTTTGCCGTGCAACTTTGAAATAGTCGTTCAGAAGCCACAAATTCATCGGACCAAGAACGGGCCACTCATCTGGCACCAAACTAACAAATGCCGGACAGAAATGAATGAAACGCGCTCGTTGGTACCAAGCGTAAAGGTATATCAATCACGTAGCATTGACTTTCATAACCGCAACAGCTCCAAGACAGCGATCTCCAGGATCTTTAATCGACTCGCAAGAACATCAACTCCCTATTTGAGCCACAGCAGATGAGGATCTTCTGACCATTTTCATAGCAAAAGCGGCTTAAAGTTGAGGAAACAGGGTCTTGCTAGTTCTCGAAGCCAGTGATCAAAGTAAGGTAAATGATCCCATCCTGACATAGGAGGTCGCTTAGCCAGAGAGCTATCGAAGATGCGCTTGGTTGTGTAACAACTTGTCACATAACTAAGCGCATCCTCGATATCTCTCTGGTAAATCCGACCAAGCCTGTCCAAGTGTAGATTCACAGACCGACACGAGACTATTTGGTTTTGCTGGACGTGGCCCCAGAGTTTGTAGGGGGATACGGTTGTCGTATCCCGATAAAATGGTATCAAATAGTTCCCATATGGACGAGGTAAAATGGTAGCCCATGGGCGAAAATTAGGATAGCCGGGCCTTAAAAGTATCGCGGCTCTTTTCCAGCTCCTGCAATTTTCCTTTTTGAAAAGAACCGCAGGCTAGAATAGGCATGTTTGGTTGAATTAACAGCCTGCAAAAGGTAATGTATTACCGAACAGAACAATGTAACTGATTTCGTATTTTGGCCGTCATGCCGTAATTCGCAGGAAAAAAAAAGTTGATTGTGTTCTCATGGAATTACTCAATTGTCAGAGTTGAGCACATGCCACTTCTTAGTTCACGGATTCCGGAAAGATTTGGGTTGAGTGGCTCCCGCGCATTGGGTTGGGGTCCAGTGCCATGTTCTGAAGCTTTTTAGAAAGCAGGAAGATCGAGTGTCTTCCGTTGATTGACAGAATAACATTCATCGGTGGTTCAAGGTATGTGCGATTTTGTTTGAATCCTTGCAGAATGTATTTCCTGCATTTGATGGTGACGACTTTTCTCGAAGGTGGGGGAATATTATCCCATATCAACTGAATTTCAATGAGTAAATTGAGGAAGAAGATGGACAGAGATGAGTGGAGTAAACAAATAGACGAATTGGGACGTATTCTCTACGGAAGGAGCTACTTTCTGACGTATTTGAAGAAGGAACTACCAGTATCTCATGAACACGGAGAAGGAACGATCTGGTATATACTTGCATTGATCTTAGGAAGGTGCCTGCGTGGCTTCCTTTTATAGCACCAAATGTTGAATCAGACGATTAGCCCTAACATCCTCTGGAAAGCTGAATCCCGTGTACCATCAAGTAGGAGCCGACACAAGCGTCAATGGAGGAACAAACAAAAATCCATGGAGTACTATTAGGTTTCCACTGTGACCTGAATATACTAAACATCACACACGAAACGATAACGCTAGATTATCGCCAGAATGATATTTTGCTTTAGATATAATTGAGCCCTGTCAGAATACTGTCTACATTCATCTTGAGTCCTCGGAACGAGCTGTGAAGACTAATCATACTTCAGTCTGCTACTAGTCAATCGGAGAGGAATCAGGCTAGAAGCAGAGACTAGGTGAGCTTCTTCTAGTACAACGGGCATCTTGGTTCACTGTTTATTAGGGTTATGAGACTCGGACCATAATGTTTAGAGAAGAAGTATGATCATGGGCAATAAAAATGAAGATATAAAGTAAATAGAGTAGTCATATCTGCTCCATTCATCTCTGCCAGGCCATTAATCATTAAAAGCCAAGGTGCTGTATGGTCCCCGGGCATCCATCCCATCATATCTCATCTCATATATACAAATCAGATATCAAGTGTACAAAGAAAACAACAAAAAAAAAACGACCCCCAAAAAGTTCCCAAAGGCCTATCTTAGGCCATTATCTTCTGTCGAATAGATTCTTGCATTCCATCATTAATTCCCACCCCCCTAAGATACCCACAAACCCCACCATATTTATCTTGCAGATAATTCGTCGTAGCATCCACAAAACCAGGTGGACAACGTGTATAATCCTCTCCGAGACCCAGAGCCCGAATCTCTTTCATTCGTTCTTCAAATTCAGGGACTAATTCGAGTTCGGATCGAACGTAGTCATCTGTGAGGGCGGGTGCGGGCACTGACTCGCCGGCAAGTAAGAGGGTGAGGAGTATGATTAACCCTGTTCTATCTTTACCCTGGGTACAATGTACAAGGGCGGGATATGTATCATCGCGAGACAGTAGTTCAAAAACGGATCTTATTTCGTTTGTGCTGGAGTCCAGAGTGTCTTGTGCGAGGCCGGTTAATCCGCGGGGTTGCATTACCTGTTCGCCGATTAGACGGACGGCGTCGGGACGGTAGCCTGAAACTGCGAGGCCGAGGACTCTCCTAGATTGAGAATTGTATCAGTATATGCTTATGCTTTTCCCCTGAGTATTTGTCGGTTCGAATGGATGTGTCTGGGGTTTGTTGTTGTTGTTGTCTGGGATGTTATGCCTCGTGCGGGGAAACATACAAATAAGTCATCCAGTCCAATTTCGATAATAATGCCTTCTCAAACCCTTTCCCTGTTAAACTGATCAAAGCACGATGCGAGTCTGGAATTTGAAGAAGATGTTCGTCCGCATCGAGAGGCACCGATGAAGCGAAATCGGCATTACTAGGAGTATCGTCTGTCGATTCAGCGTTTTCGGCGCGTCGTTTACGGGTTGCCATTTGGTGCTCTGTTCTATTAAGATGTGATTAGCTGAGGCGTATGCTAGAGACATGGTAATATCCAACATACTGAGATCGTAAATCTATCACTGTTTCAATATGCAGTTCCTCTGCCAGTCGTCGCTTATCTCGTTCGGAGGCATCGTCGAGCTATAGCCACGCCGATCAGTTAGTCACTGAACAGAGAGAATAGGCATATCTAGAGACATAGCACTCACTCTTGCACTTCGAAATAAGACGCCTTCCTTTAAAATTCTATATTCTAAAGTCAGCCTGGCTATGAGGAGAAACAGGGAGGCGATGGACCACGTACTGGGCACCGCAGAACTGGTTGATTGTTCGACCGACGTCACGGAAGTTGATGATATTATCAAAGGGCCGATCCGGCGAGTCTAGGTCAACACTAGACTGTCTAGTCATGATGATTGATATAAAACAAAAAACAAAGAAGAAAGCTGGGAAATATCAAAACATTGCAAGAAAAACGCGGAGATAACGCGCCAAATGGCGGTGGGAGGTTGGGCACTTTGCTGGTTTTGGCCTGAGCTTCCTTGATTTTCCCCAGACCCACCAGAGCTACTCCAGCAGAAGCAGCAATCAACACATTTAATACTGACTCGTGGATATTGTACTGCATCATGCATTGTATGTATACTACAGTATATACAGAATACAGCTAAACATATTCTCCTCGATCATTCTTCCATCCAGGCTGTAAATATGACCAGTCATGATCCAAGTCAAATCCAGTTCGATACGCTTCATACGTCACCAATTCCACCTTCTCCAAGGAAGCACCTTCATCAGTCAAAGCCCAAAGACTAATAGCCAAATGATTTGTGCCACGAGGGTTGATAATTCCAGGCGGGAATGGGAAAAGTGACTGCGGCCCAATATGCGGGAGATAGTGTCCAAATTGGTACCCATTCATGAAGATCTGCACCACCGCCGAGGTATTTGCTGCAGCCCCAAGTTGCAGTCCAATAGGGACATCCAAATCTTTATCCAAATTCAACTTGAATGTAGTTGTATAGAATCGACCTGCTGCATTTGAGACCCCATCCAGAGGACTCTCCTTGCCTGCACTCTTGGGAACTTTATACCCTGGTAAATGCCAACCAAGACGCTCCCCATATAATCCTCCTTCATTCATAGGTCCACGAATAGGATCGATATTCGATTCTCCACCTGCATTACCCTGGATACGCCAGGAAGTGAAGTTCGCAGTATCATTTTCACTGTCAATCAATGTGGCTCCAAGGATGCCACGAGGATTCTGTGTCCCTGCCGGCTTAACATTATTCTGATCATGTCCAGTATAATCCATCACGACCGTGAGAACATTTTCTTTCTCGCGTAGTGAAGAGACATTAAATTTCAACTCTGCAGATGTAGCAGCAAGATCATGATCCCCCAATGCACCACCGACATATACCCCATTCAACCAGGCAGCCCAACCAGCCGCAGCTCCATTCTGGACGGTGATATTCGCACCTGTTGCAGTACGTCCATTGAATCGGCCCCGGTAGAGCTTCGTTCCGGAATGATATCCATAGTCTCCAGAGTAGAGAACTGGTAAGGTGAGCGGGGCGACAGAATTGACACTACTTGATTTATTGCAGATTGTCCATCGTGAATCGTCGTAGTTAGGGTTGATTTCTGGAAGTGTATCTTGCGATCGCCACGATTGCAAAGATGGGAGTGAGACTTTGGCTTTCTCTGCTCCTTGTGCCGATGCAATTAAACTTCCGTATGCAGTCTTTTTAGTTGCGACGGATTTGCCATTCCATTTTATCTTGGTGACTTTTGAGTTTCCTGGATATACTCTTCAGGGACTGGATTAGCTTGAGTCGAGAGAGGGAGAGAAGATATGTAGAAACCACTCACTCTAACGATGTCGTGTTTGCATTATCACCGACAAGACTGACAGTATCCTTCGAGATAGACGCTGAACGAACCAAATAAGGACCAAGAGCCAGAATTTGCTGGCTAGGGGAAACTTGCGGGTTAGACGTTGTTGGAACCGCAAAAAAATTCCACGCAGTCTCTTTATCAAGAAGGTATACCAAGACACCATTTGAGAACTTGATCACTGTAGCTCCATCACCCTGTATGTAGGAGTACTTTGTCCCACGATCCGAAGCCGATGAACTGACGTTTGAACTACCATAAGTCTTGAAGGTCAATTTCTTCGGTGCATCCTTGAATTCAAAGACTCCCTTTTGACCAATGTTCAGATAGAAAACAATAATATCGTTGTCCAGAGTTGCATAAGTCAGGACTTCGGCCGAGGAATAGAGTAAACTGGACTTTTTGCCGACAGTATAATCCGTGACGATGATCTTGCTTTGTCTCCCTGATAGTTCGATATCTGGGATGGTGATGGCGCCTTTTTTTTCAAAACCATTGATTAGCGCAAGTTCAATTCACTATGCTTTGTTATATCCATACCTGCCGTAGTATTCACATCAAGCGAAGTAGTCGTCACCTCTCGCGATGAGCTTTTTGAGTGCGCAAGCACATAGAACCCAGCCTGGGTAGAAGGATTGCGAAGAGCCCAAGTGAAGATACTATCCTCACTAGTATACCCCGTCCCATTTCCCTCCATATAAGTCTGAAGTAAATCAGACGAGACCCTCGTGAAAAGTCCCAGCAACTTAGTTTGCTTGAGTTTATCCCGAATCTCCCTCGTCTCTCGCAGAGGTGCCGCATAATCATACGACGTATAAACGACAGGCGCCGCACTATGTCCCCAATTCGTGCCACCGAAGACCATATAGATATTCTGTAGTGTAACCCGAGACCCGATATTATTCTTATAGTAAACGTCCGCAAACTCGGGTGATTGTTCAGCCTTACACTGATCATAAAAATACCCACCCCAAGGCTGAAACCAACCTCCTTCGAACTCGGCCAGATATTCAGGTTGCGTATAAGAATAATTCTGGAACCACTGATAATAAGTTCTTACCAAATTAAACCCAGAATCAGGATTCGAACAAGATAATCCACCAGGATAAGAATCCAATCCATAAACATTCACCGATCCACCAACATCCAAATAATCAGTTGACCAACTCTGAGAACGCATCCCTTTCTCATTATGTGTACTTGGAACCACAATACCCGCTTCTTCAAATGCTTCCGCAATCTGCTTCATATATTTCACCAACGTATTATCAGGGTCATGAACCGTCTCCTGTAATTCATTCTCATGTTGATTAAGAATCACAGGACCACCATTCGTAATCTGATTTTTCGCAATAATCTTACCAACCTTCTGAATCCACGGATACCATTTCGAATAATAAGATTCATCACTCGTCCTTTCTTTACCCATTTGTCCATTCGCAGCCCACAACGCAAATCCTCCCGCTGAAGTCTCGGCATTATCATATGGTCCCGCTCGAGCAATAACATAAAGACCAGCTTGTTTAGCGTAATCGAAAAGACGCTGTATATCATGAGCGCCATTTTCAAAATCAAATTCATTTTCCGAGGCAGAATGAAAACTCCAGAAGAAATAGACTAGAAATATTAGCAAAGATACTACCAATAGCAACAAACCCCAGCAGCGCCCATAAACACCCTAAACATGAATAATCTAGTCGAGAAAAAAAACTTACTCGAAATAGCATTAAATCCATTAGCCCTCAACTTCTGAAAAACATCCAACCATAATTCCGGCACAGGAAGACGCTGATAATGAAACTCGCCCGAAAAGACAAAGATTCGTTCCCCATTCACAGAAAGACTATACTTATCCCAAGTAACATCGGTCGTCTTCCCATTATCAGTTGCATTAACATGGTTAACACTCGAGATAATCCCCAAAAGGAATATCGAAAGAAATGCGAAAAGACGCATTCTGAATGATTACCAGTTGTATCATTCAACTTTCCAAGCTAGTAAAGTAAATTCAAAAGCACCGGTAATTGCGCTATTATATCTGTATTCCCGACATCGTATGTACCTCGGTCTTCGCTATAGTGATACTCCGGAAGAACATCCGGATTGGTGGATGTTTTTAAAAACGCCCAATGCGCATCGGGCAATTTTCCAGGGAATGCGGGGGGTTTTAGTGTGATTCAGGGGATTTCATGCATTGGGGAAATGAGATGTTGCATATTTTATATTAATGGTGACAGGCCAAGCCATGTGCAAATAGAAAATATACAAAAGTTGTCCTAGGTACCTACCTTGGTAGGTAGTAATTTAATCAAGCAAAAGTGTTTTCATTGAAATAAAAAACCCGTATTTCCAGCCTTGAGTATCATAGAAAGCATAAAGTTCGTGTATGTAGTGACCTCGGCCTCGAAACGCCGATATAAATCCCTGGAAATTCATCCATCCTTAGTGCACAGCACTAAACCGAATAGCAGATCCGTTAAAAAAACAACCAAAAACCCAGAAAAATGGAAGCGAAAAGAAAAAAAAAAGTCAGTCAAAAAAAGGTAATGTAGAAATACAAAAAACGTGCAAGTAAATAGCAAACATAGATTACAGAGAAAAAAAAGGATGTGAGGATCACAGATCTTCAGAGAATCTAGACTCACGTCCTGTACTAGCTGTTTGACCCAGGATCGGGGGTACAGGAAGATTATGCTCAGTAGCACTATCTCTTAAACCCTGAAGACTTTCACCGGTGGCTTTTGTCTCAGACAAGGCATTCGAACTTTGACGGGAATGTCCACCATTAGCGAAACCATTCGTCTTCGGTTCCTGCGAGTTCGAATTCCTCGACAAAGTCTTCATAAAGCTCTTTCGAAGACGTTCTCTTTTCCCACCATTTTGCCGAGGACTCGATTCCGAGTCATGGGTAGAAGTCTTCGTCACGTCGAGGAAAGTTCCATTATGGGGAGGACTTTGATCCAGATCATTGGCAGAGACAGGGTGAGAACTCAATGCCGCTCCACGAGATTCATCTCTACCAGTTAATGCGGCGCCACCGGTGAATCCGATTTCACTATCAGTTTGGAAATCGGGTCCAGGTTGATGCGGGTAAACGGGGACAGGACCACTGCTTCGACGAACTAAGCGATCTCGAAACCAGGTTTTTAGTTTTGAATCTGCCCTAGGACTTGTGATGGGTCGAACAATGTGCATGTCACTGATTACTCCGGTAGCTGCTGCGTCGCGCTGTGGGTGAGTCTCGGCGGTATCAGATGGTCCGGTAGTGACTAGTCGGACTGGGGCTGCAATCGGGGCTGCAGGGCTTGCGGCGAAGACCGCGTCGTCTTGTGCAGCTGCTGGTTCAGGATGAGTATCCTCGGCAGTTGACATTTTAGACACGGCGACATTTTCTGGAGCAGCGACAGAATGTTCAGATTTATCTTCAGCTTTTGGCTCGACTTCATCACGGGCAGCAGGCACAGTAGCGGACTCAGCAGCGGGCTCAGCAGCGGGTTCTGCAGCGGCTTCAACAGCAGCGGCAGCAGCACCTGTAGTTGCAGCGATAGGAGCTTCTTGAGTAGAAGTTGGCTCTTGCGCGACCTCTTCGGTTGGTTCTGCTGGTTTATCGCCACGAGTACGTTTGCTCTTCTTTCTGAAAAGAAGTTGGCTGAGACGATTGCGCTGACGTTTCTCAGATCGTGTTTTCTCCACTGTACAAATAATGAGTTTCCCATCTAAAATGCTGAAAGTAAGTGTGTAACATTTACTTACCCTTCTCACTCTCAAAACCATTCAAAGAAGCCTCACGCTCCTTTTCAATAGCAGCCTGTCGCTGATTCTCCTCAGCATCCAAACGAGCTTCAATTTCCTGAGCTCGTCGCAGCTCAGCTTGATCAGTGATCTCGTCCAATGCGGGCTGGACTCGGGAACGTGCAACAGCTTCTACATCGGCCATGTCCACATAGTGCTGTGCGCCAATATTGACTCGATTTCCTTGTGCGCCGCTAGCTTCAGCAACTTCGGTTTCTTGACGGACTCGCTCGCGAGCCGCTTCATCCCATTGCTTTTGAATCGATGGTGGAGCCCGACCGGTGTTATGATATAATTTCATTTCCATATCTTGAATTGTGGCATCCACATTACGTCGAGCAGCTTCCATGAGAAAGTCACGATCTTTCTGTCGTTGCACATCGACGCGATCAAGTTTCGATCGCAAGCTCGTCATCTGGTTACGAATTTGTCTCGACTGTTCGGCATCAGCTTGAGTTGAATCCGCATCGCTGGATGTTCGCTTTCGTCGAGTCGTCAGACGTGATCGTTGAGGTTGATGGGCAGTGCCGTAATATTCTTGCAGCTCTGCATGGTCATCACGCATACGGGCCAACTTTTCCGCAGCCCGCTTTTGAGCCGCATCCTGGAGAGCCAGAGCTTTATGAGCAGTTGTACCCATGGCCCCGCTGACAGTCTTTCGATATTGTAATCGATTCTGACCTTCCTGGGCCGCGTAGATTGCCGGGTCAACATTGGCGGTCTCCCCTCGAGGACCGGAGACATCGTACATATCCTTTGCCATGGATAATGCCGCTGCGCGCAGAGAGTTCCGACGATTGCGCTCCTCAACTTCACTTGCTACGGGTGGAGCAGAAGTATACATGCGAGCATTGGCATGGGAATGCTTTATTCTACTAGTCTCCATCGCAGGGTCAAGATGACCTAGAGCCTCCTCGTCATCGGCTTTAGCACGGTGTGATGCCCCCGCAGCGCGCAAAGCATATGGAGTATCGGAAGATAAGGCCGGCTCACTTGGAGCAGAATCCGCACGTTTCCGGCTGGCATAAGCCCCCGTGGCCGCTCGGAGCGCCTTGTCCTTGGCGTGACCTCCAACAGCAGCATTTGCGGGATCAAGGGTAGAGATATCGGGCTTATAGACTGTCTGAGTTGGCGACACGGCGGAGGAAGCGCGTTGTTCGCGTACGGCAATAATTGCAGCGCCGAGTCCTGCGGCGCTATATCCGGTACTTGGTTGGGGGGTCTCTGGTGGACTGAAGTCTCTCACAGACCATGCAGCCTTCTCCGCGTCCGTAAAACGACCAGGACGCCATACTTCGATCGGTTTTTGATTCGCATGGGCGAGAGCAGCACCAGCCGATGCTGCACTGAGGTTTGCGGCACCCCCGGTGGACTTCTGATCTATTGTGTCGCGTATCATGTTAGCTTAATTCATAATCTTATCCCTAGCTGGGGGGGTGGCGCTGTGGGGGAGGAAGCCACAGCCACATACTCAAGTATGGGGTCTCTTTAGTAGGTGCAGAAGGCTCCTGGATTGAAGCCTTACGTCGTGGATGTGTCGCATAGAGAGCAGCAGTCGCGGCTATTTAATTCATGAATCGCATTTGAAGATCAGCGAACAGTGCACATATACTATGTATGGTATGTCGCATTCTCACATGCGTCAAAGAAACCACTTACCATCATCCGCCAGTCTTGTAGTCCTAGGACCCGGCATTTGTTGCGCAGTCGCCATTCTCACAAGGGGGAATAAGCAAACTGAACCAAATCCGTAGACAAAAACCGAGAATATATTCTTTGATCTTGTAATTTTGCAGAATAAAAAGAGGAAAAAAGCCCCAAAAGTTAACGAGCTGTGACGGAAAGCTTTCTTGACCCCGTGACGTCGTCGGCTGCCCGGAGATCCGCTTATTGCATCATCTTCAGTCAAATCTTCTTCGATGAATCAATGAAATTGCTGGGTTGAGCGCCCCATTAGGTCACTTTGGGTTTATTTGATGTGGGAAAGCTTCAGGTCAAATATCCACTTCCGCATTCGATCATTCTCATCTTTGAGAAAGAGAGTGGAGACAGGTAAAGAACTGAACCCTGCGATCGTCCTGGATTTGCGCACATCTTGAGCTGGGGAAAAAAAAAAAAGGTCGACGATCTGGCGACAACTTTATCTTGAGCTTATACATACATAGTACTTGACTCTTTCTCTCTGCTCGATCAGAAAAGATGTCGCTGTTCGCTCTTGCAGGCAACCATTCACAATTCTGGAGCTCGTTGCTAGTGGTGACGCTGAATGATCCCAAACCGGCTAGGGTTACAACCGAGGAGAACTTCTCCGCTAGATTTTCTTTTTTTTTTCTTGCTTGACCTCAACTCACAAACTAGTGGGACTAACTGATGAATGATCCACTTAAGCTGATTCTAAAAAATTGGGTCGTGAGGGTTCGGGGAGTAGTGGAGATTGCCAAGCCAATTCCAACTGAGTCTCGGACTTGTTGTCCGCGGGCCAGTCCGGTATATAATTTTTACATCAGCATGTTTGCGAAATGATGACAGTGAACTTCGCTTGGAAGTGTTCTATAGCAACCAAAGTTACAGTTAACTAATTTGACAGAATGTTTGGATAGTATACAAAGGCTCATTTTGCTTAGATACTGTCTCGTCCACTAATATATTCCTAGCACATTCCAACCATCACAGCTGGGTAGAGATCTGCTCCTGATTATGAACTCATCCATTCCAGGTGGATGTAATGGATTACATAGTCAAAATGACCTTCCGAGCTTGATGTTTCTCAAAAATCTCATATCCAAGTGCTGCATCTGTCAATGGCATACGGTGGGTAATGAAGTCTGTAAATTTGTCCTGATTCTCCGCGAATACCTTCAAGGCCTCGCCAAAGACTGGTCTGACGGCTGCACGTCCCATATTGATCCTAGTAGACATAGACTTAGCAATATGTCCTTGTAACACCTCTGAGGATAGGCGAATTACTCCAAATTCTTAGAATATGCTTCAAATGCCGTGAATGGCAACTCCCCTTGATGGAATCCAATAGATGAGAGTACTCCACAAGGCCGAACAAGATCAAAGGCAAGTCGCATCGCGCATTTATTACCAACACTTTCAACCACAGCATCTGCCCCTCGTCCATCGGTGGCAGATTTGATTGTACCTGGGATATCGTCTGTCCCAAGGTTCAATGGTCGTGCACCCATTTTCCTAGCCTCCTCCAACCGATCATCTACTGAATCAACGGCATACACAGTACCTGCACCGAGTACTTTAGCTGTGAGGATTGCACAAAGTCCAACTGGTCCACATCCAAGACAAACAACCACCGCTTTATCAAGGGTTATTTTTTCAAAGGTTGGACGAAGAGCGGATGGAGCATGTAGTGTTCCCCCGACAATCGACTCGGCTGTTTCATTATTGCGCAATAATTTGGTGATAGCTTTCATAGCGCCGTAATATCCCGTCGGGAAAATATCACACATAATAATCATTTTTTCATCGCTAACTTCTTCAGGGATATATTCAAGGGTACTATCAGCGAATGGAACGCGCACGTATTCAGACTGTCCGCCATCTAAAGCCATACTTCCGAAAGAAGGACCGTTAACGCATCGGTTTGTGTGACCGTGTTGACAGAACCAGCATTTCATGCTGACCACCCCCAAATGCTAGTGTGTTAGTAGCTATTGTACTTGGCTCTTCGGAGGGCCCTTTGTCGAAACCTACCACATAGGAGAGAAAATCGACATGACCTTCTGCCCGGGGTGGAACCTAGATACAGCCGATCCAATACTATCCACCGTGCCAATAAACTCATGTCCCTATTGTATATGCTCAGCATCTAGGTGAAAGGATGGTCACTTGCTTCTCCCTTGTTGCACCAACTCACCATAGTATGGCCCGTCGTCGTCTTCTGGTGTCCTCGATACATGTGTAAATCACTGCCACATATACCAGCGATGTGTACCTTCAGTATGGCATCCGTTTCTTCCAGAAGTACGGGTTTAGGCTTTTCCTTCACGACAATATTAAACGGTCCCTCATACACCACGGCCTGCATAGTTTCCGTCTCCATGATAAACGTTATGCTACCAGAATGAATTAATGCAAAGTAGGTGAAATTTTGACAGACCGTGATTCAAACTCTCTAGGGCAGGTGAAGTTCTCACTATATACAAACCTAGTAAATACATCAGAGCTGAAAGACCTGTGATGCGGGGAATAGGCCTATACCCCATCTTCGACCAAAGCATCGTCACACATAAGCCAAGACTAAAAAGTGAGGGGAAGCTATAAGGATTAGGTCACCTGTCCGAGGTAATAGTTCTACTTCTTCTCTCTCATACTAATTTTGATCCAATATCTCAACAGCAATATCAACATGTCATCAACCGCGTACAAGATCCCATCCGCCTCGGAACTAACAAAGCTATATATCAACGGCGAATACGTTGAAGCAAAGGAAAATAACACCTATACTTTATACAACCCAAGCAACGACTCGATTATTTCCGAAAAGATCCCCATCGCCGGAGAGGCTGATGTGGATGCTGCCGTTGAAGCTGCCGAGAACGCATTCAATGGACCATGGAGCGAGTTCAGTGGAGCACAAAGATCAACATGTCTGCGAAAACTAGTAGATCTACTCGAAGAGGATGACAGATTGGTAAAATTGTTAACCCTCGATGCGCAAAGTACCGGCAATCCCATTTCCATCATTCCGACTCGCGAAAAGACTTATATTCTCGGACAACTTCTCTACTATGGTTGGTAGTCTGCCAAACTACAATCAAGTAAAGATAGTTTCGCTAATCTGAGTAATAGCCGGGTGGACTGATAAGCTTCGCGGAGATTATTTTCCAGCTGATGACGGATTCGTGAAACTTGTTCGACAAGAGCCATTAGGGTTTGTGTTTGTGAATGAAAAGCGACCAAGATCAAAACTGACAGTAGCAGAGTATGTGCCGGTATAAATCCATTCAATGCTCCCATCGCAACTCTTTTCATGAAAGCCGCGCCCTGTCTAGCAACAGGAAATGTGTTTATCCTGAAACCTTCCGAGCATAGTCCTTTAGGCTCACTGGCGATAGCACCACTCTTCGAAGCGGCAGGTTTCCCTAAAGGCGTTTTCCAGGTTCTTACTGGAGCAGGTGATACAGGATCATTACTCGCAAAGCATATGAGAATTCGTAAAGTAAGCAAGCACCACCACCTGTATATGGAAGCTTCATTCCTCATTTTTTTTATTTCCCATTCTAGATAAGCTTCACTGGCAGTATACCTACCGGCAAGAAGATCCAAATTGCAGCTGCTCAGAGTAACCTGAAACGAGTCACCCTAGAATTAGGTGGCAAGAGTCCGGCAGTAGTTTTTGAAGACGCGGACTTGGAAAATGCATTAACATGGTACTTAAGAACAATCCATCCAGCATTGCAACTAAAAGAAGAACCCTTTCTAACAATACCCACTACACTTCTAGGACCATAAACGCAATTCTCGCCCGCTCAGGACAAGTATGCGTCGCCGCCTCAAGAGTCTACGTCCAAAATTCAATCGCTTCCGAATTCATCTCAAAGTACGAAGAGCGCATGTTAGCCGCAGTAGAGAAACTAGGTGACCCACTCGAACAAACAACCGGAATGGGTCCTTTAGTGAATAAAGCCGCACTGGAACGGGTAAGTAAAATGATCGAAAGGGCAAAGACCGAAGCAGAACTCGTTGTTGGCGGAGTACGCCATGGTGAACAAGGTTGCTTCATTGAACCTACAGTCTTCTTGAAACCGAAGAAGGGAGCACAGATCTATAGTGATGAGGTATTCGGACCTGTTGCGGTTATTAAGACTTTTGAGACTGAGGAGGAGGTTTTGCGGATGGCAAATGATACGGAGTATGGGTTGATGTCGGGGGTTTTTACGAGGGATATTAAGCGTGCTATGAGAGTTTCGTCTAAGCTTGATTCTGGAGTTGTGGGAGTTAATTGCGTTAGTTATGTGAGTGACGATATACCCTCTCGTTTGTTGATATCTGCTCATACCTCCTCGAAGATGAATGTCCAGGTTCCCTTTGGTGGGAAGAAGCAGTCTGGACTTGGTAGGGAGTTTGGGGAATATGTGAGGTCTCTTGAATTTCTGTATGCTTTTGCTCAGATCTAACGGAGCTATAGGCCTTGAGAGCGTTTACGGAGCCTAAGACCATACTTATCAAGTAAGTTTTTCAGAGGAGTAGTCAGTTGGCCAGGACACAAATCGAAGCTGACTCTGTATGAAGTATGAATTAAGCAGGCTTGAAGAAATTGAAAACTCAACATGAAGCGCCACAGGTTCTTTCGGTGCGTGGTATGATATTCCGGTCAGGTTTACACAATAACTTCATGTCGTGAATATGCAACAGGATTTGATCAATCCCCCAATTTTCGTTTGTAGTTGGATGTCACCTTTGAAACAAATTTATTGTGCTAGCTGAATGTATCAATTCATGCTCATTGATCTTCTATCATATGTTGATATGTGATGAGAGTATGCAATAAAGCTCACATCACACTCTAATCCAGCCTACTTGATATCTGTTGTCGAGGAAGGCTTTCCAACCTTCTCCACGGGATGCTTCTGTAAACTCTCAAACCATTGAATAGTAGACCCAATCATGAATGCCCATGATCCCCAAAAGGTGGCTAGAGTAGCCTGGTACTCCACTCCGGAGTCACTAGCAGCGGGACCCAAAGCACCACATAGAGTGAATCCAATGCCTCCAATGAAATTCCAAACGCCAATATGCCAGCCTAAAACATTCAAAGCTGGCTTGTACCAGGCTTTCTGAGTTTCCAGGGTAAATAACAGTCCACTGATGATGAATCCAGTACCGCCAACAATTTGGGGAGTCCAGTAGACGCCATCAGCAAGGCCTTGACTCAGGTAGTTGTTTATACCTGGAAGCGCGGTGAATCCTGCGATCCAAAATATAGTTGCCGCGATGAACTGTACAAGAGACGCAAGGAAACCCAGCTCATGAATGTAATGAGACTTGATTTCTGCCCAGGATGGTAGCCAGCGAAATGACTTATCGCTGGATGAGGGCATCTCAGAAGGCGGAGTCATAGTTCGTGGGATCACTTGGGCTAGATATCTGCCAGCACCAAGAAGGTTCTTCTTCGTCGCCTGATGATGTTGACATTTCTCCATGGTAGGCTTGACTCTAGTCACAACGACGTCCCGAGAAGAATGACTATCAGCCCTTTTTAGCTCTTCTTTCAGAGCCCAGCCGAAACATCCCGTCTGGTTTTCATTCACAGCTTCTAGTAGAAGCAACACACTCCCAATCTCAAAAATAGTGGCACCAATCAGCGCCGTGACTCCGCCACCCGTTAAAGACTCGCCAGAGAACTCGGTATCTGGTCTTTCGAGAGGAAGCCAGACGAAAAAGGCATTTACAATCCACACAGCCGATCCAAGCGTAAATATGATGGCAACGAGGTAAGAGACATCCCAATAGGGAGCGTAGGTTCCCATCCGGATAATCCCCCTCACAGCAACGTGCCAAGAGGAGGTGGGATGTGGAGGAAGACATTCTGAATCTTCCGGAGCAATATCATAATCCACGCGCAGCGCATGTCGCCCCTTTCGATTATCCCGGGATCGCCAGACATGTTGGACATGTTTCGGCTTATCTGACACTTGAATGGGATGATCTCGGGAATGGGGTGTATACCAAGCCCAGGTGGGATTTAAGAAGGAGATTGGACCAGATATATGACTGGGACGTAATTGTAAATCTGGATGATCTTGTAATGGCTTGCGACCTGATTGGAAATGTGAATTTCGACCCATTGTTGGTCAAGGGGAGAGAAGATGGAAGATGCCAAGCTTCGGAAAGGTTCCACATGCGTGGGTGCACGGACTCCCGATTAAGAATTTCAACGGAGACATGCAATTATGTACTCCGTAGGAATATACATATGATGCAGATGTATAGACCAGTCATTAAGTGGAATTGTGGCATGACAGGATAACGGAAAGGTTTTGCATCACCAAGATAAATCATCGTATGCGCGATTCTAGGGTTATTTTTGACTGCGGATGAGTAATACGGCGGTCGAATGCTACCTCCATTGCCAAGATCTATACCGAATATAGACAACACGGCGGTCGAAATGTGTAGTTCCTCTTTTCGACCGTGTAACTCAAAAGCTTCCTTACGTGATTACTTTGTAATCAAAAATGGCTTCATCTTATTTCTTTAAGACCACAAATTGCAACGTTTTTATCCTTTCCCAGACTGTCGTGGCGCAGATATCCAAGAACATTGAACGATGGCAGACAGTTCAGACCTCGAGAACAACACCAAAGCGGAGCTAGATAGAAGCCAGCCCGTCTCAATCAGTGCTAATAGCCATCACGAGCAGGAACATTCTACCGAGATCCCTCCCGACTATGCCACAGGCATCCGACTCGTCCTTATCATGTTCACGATCTTCGTGAGCACGATCCTCGTGTCTTTAGAGATTGGTATAATAGCAACCGCAATTCCCGGGATCACCAGCGATTTTCACAGACTAAATGATGTAGGCTGGTATGGAAGTGCGACCTTCATCCTCGCGGCCTCAGCCTCGCCTCTGTGGGGAAAGTTGTTTAAGTACCTCAATGTGAAGCGGGTTTATCTCGGCGCAGTTGGTATCTTTTTAGTAGGAAGTATTTTGGCCGCGGCAGCTCCAAATAGTGTATCTGTCATCATTGGACGTGCTATTCAAGGTTTGGGAGCCTCTGGTGTCCTCGGAGGCACCCTCATCATCATCAACTATGTCGCCGAACCGAAGAACCATCCGCTTCTTATCGGCACCTGGATGGCAGTCTTCATGTTGTCGAACATTTTGGGCCCGGTAATTGGCGGTGCATTTACAAGCGGAGTTACATGGAGATGGTGCTTTTGGATTAACTTGCCCGTTGGTGGGCCTATCATCGTGCTGTTACTGTTATTCCTGCGCATCCCAAAGCATATCAAGAAGGTCCCAGCAACGTGGCAGGAGGTCATTCTATCCCTGGACCTCCCAGGATTCTGTTTACTACTCGTGTCTCTCGTTAGCTTGACATTGGCATTGCAATGGGGAGGACAAACTAAAGCGTGGCATGATGGCTCTGTCATCGCTACCTTGATAATATGGATTGTCTTCAGCATTGGTTTCTTCGCTACTGAATGGTTCCAGGGACACCGCGCAATGGCTCCCTTTCATATTCTGAAGCTGCGCACGACATGGAGTAATGCATTATTCTGCCTAATGTAAGTCCTACACTATCCGTCTACTCATCTCATCCTCATGAACTAACCCACCAATCCTCTCCTCATTCTAGCTCCTACGCCGCCCTTTACCAAGTCATGTTCTACCTTCCCATCTATTTCCAATCCATCCATGGCCAATCAGCCATGAAAAGCGGCATCAACACCCTCCCATTCCTGGCCTTCTTCGCCCTTGGAGCTGTCGTTAGCGGCGGCATCATCACAAAAACCCGTTACACACAACCCTACGAGCTCCTCGGTGCCCTAATAATGACCGCCGGCATGGCTCTAATTCATATATTACACGTTGATTCCACTAAAGCCATGTACATTGGTGCAGAGGTACTCTTTGGATTTGGCGTTGGAATCTGCAACCAGATCCCCATGACGGCCGTGCAAGGCTTTTCGAAGCTTGAAGATGTTGCCAGCGCGACTGGCATCATGGTCAGTAAGTATTTCATTCCCCCACCCCCTCCATTCCGCAATACAACGATCTAGTATCGCACATACATCCGAGTACCTACTCTGGCAGCTGCTCATGTATGCATATGCATGTTCTATATGTACGGAAAACTGACACGGACCCTACGACCCAGTGTGCCAAACCCTCAGCGGCGCCTACTTTGTCGCCATTGCACAGTCCATCTTCGCCAACCGGATGCTTCAGAGTGTCCTTTCCAGTGCAGATCGCCTTGATCCCACCCAGCTTCTGGGCACTGGTGCCTCGGAACTTCAGGACGTGTTCAGCGGGGATGATCTCAAGGAGGTGATTAATGCGTATATGGTCGGTATCAAGGATGTGTTTACGTTTTCGTTGGCATGTGCGGCTTTTGCGGTCCTCTTGTCGCTACTTATTCCATTTAAGAGGTTGCCGGATCATGGGAAGAAGGACAGGCCAGCGATAGAGGAGGTTGCGGTGGAGATGAAGAAGAAGACGGAGACTGCCGATGGAGAGAAAGAGAATGAATCTTAGAATTTTTATTACTAGCAGCCGAGCACTTCTACCTTGAATGTTAGATGGTAGACTACTGTACAGGCGACTTAGCTTTGGCGAGGTAGGGGAAAAAAGCAACATGTTGATTTCCAATGTGAAATTGCTAGATTTCAGATATCTTGTTATATATTTAGTTTATCCAATATATTAGATTGGATGACGCTTTTCTTTGACTTATGACTCAGTGCACCTAAGCCGCCACAAATGTAGGCAAATGTCAGACATCGCCCCCAACATTCCTCATTATACTCTCGAAGAACGCCATATCAACACCCTGAAATGCCCAATCCTCGCCTCCGGCGGCAAGTCCAGGATGTCGGTCTTGCATTAGTGGTAATGGCGTTAGAGAAAGACCAGGGTCTGAGAACGTGACCGGGCATGGTTGCTGCTGTTGGTCCGCAGAAGGGGCAGGAAATTCATGTGGAGCAGCTGTATCAGGATGATCGAAAGAATGTGTCAAGAAGGGCAGACGAAGTTGGGATCCTGAGTTGTCACTGCTGCATATTCCCGACGTCGCAACTTGCTGTTTCTCGCGTGCGATTCGAATAATTCCGAAATAAGGTATATGCACCTTCACCAACACGCTCTCTTCCTCCAAAACTATCCCATCATGCGATAGTATACCCTCACTACTATCCGCCTCCAGCACACTCACACGCGCGTGCCCTTTTTCCAAGTCAATCGACAACAACGACTTCAATAAATCTGCGCTCTGTGCACTCAATTCGTCTGAATTCAGTCGGTTGATTTCGCTCATGTGTTCCTGTACCTGTTCGATCATCGCGCGGTCACTGAAATATTGGTTCGCGAGCAGATTTTCTACCCCATCGCCATGGCTGTACATATGTGCGAGAAGTAGGGCCATGGCCGCCATGAGAGCGAGGAAGTCGACCGTGCGACAGCTGTAAGCGATGCGATTGAAGCTGCGGAGCGAATTGTAACGAGAAAGAACCTCCCGCGACGCATTGACACATGTGATCCGCGAGTACTCATATTTGTTCTCTGCGGATGAGGGGCGTATCATATACGGTAAATGTAGCTGACTGAGAAGGTTGTAGTGACAGATCTGCAGGACAAGATGGCGCGTATCCCAGAACACGGTTTGCAGGTCATTGGAGGCATTGTCGAGTTTGGGGGCTAGCCACCACTTACTCGGGAGGCTACTCGCGGCTTTCTGTAGATCCAGGTCTATGGCGCGGATAGCGACGAGATCTTGACCGGTCGGCTTGTAAGCGTTCCATTCGAGGATTCGGGACATAGCAACACAGTGCAGCTGTTCGAGACGGGTCATAGGGCAATCATTGGAGATATGGTTCTCCGAAGCCATACTATGGTCGGTGCAGCCTTCCGGCAGACCAAGTAGGAGACAAAGCTGGCGGTCGAGGGTCATGATGCGGAGCCACATTGTCTGTGAGTCGTATTTCGTTTGAGGGTCGAGCGCTTTGTATAGGGTCTGATTATCTGGTCGAGGAAAACCCATCAACTGGCCGAGACTCAGTGCTCTGCGGCCCGCGACCCAACTTCGTCGAAGGTTCCCAATGTTCACCTGGTATAAGCTCTCGAGCATAATGCACTCGAGGCTCTCAATGCTCCCGATTAATGCTTCGTTTGTAGTGACGTGATAAATGGCAAGATGTGCTAAGCGCTCCTCGATGACGCGAGGTGGCTCCGAAAGGCCAGGGATCTCCTTGTGAAGATCTGGAGGAAGATGCTGTAGGAAAATGGCCAGCTGGAACATGTACCTTGCGATCAAGACAGGATGCGTATCTGGTTGTGGAGTTATTAGTAAACTCTCGGGCGTTTGGAGGCCATTCTGATAGAGTGTGAGGTATGGAGTTGTTAATAATTCATGAGAGAGAATGGAATATTTGCGACTAGATTTGCAGATGCTTTCGATATCTGCGTGCGATGGAAGTAATCCATGTAAATACCAAGACAGCTTCTCATATTTTAAATGTGAGGTATCATTCCCGATGGACGGGGAATTTTGCTGGAAAGGCATCAGTCACAATCCTAGAATGGAGCAGAAGAGAAGGGAAAGCTGAGAGAAACAGACCTCAGAGAATTTGGAATATTGTGAAGGTTCCATTATTGTTGACATGGGCGTGAAAATACAGTCTCTGCCATCAAAGGAAGTGCCATCACCTCTGGTGGTTGCAATGCTCATGAGGACATTGTCATTCTCAGGAAATTCCTGGCTAATACAAGGAGAGCCACGTCGTCGACATCCATTGCAGGAAGTGCTTGAAATGCGCGGATCGAACCTACATTTCATCTTTCGACGTTTGCATTCCCAGCAGCTGTGGGTACCTTTGCGCACCTTTCTCCGTTTAGCTGGGCCATAGGCGTCTTGCGATGATGCAACACGCGGAACAGACATGATTGCTTAGAACATGGGATATAGAGATCAGAATGTGTAATGTCGTGGGGAAGCAATGGGAAAGGATGAAGATTAAATCGCTGAGTGAATGAGTGAAAGAGGGGAATATCTTTAAGCTTATTCTGGCCTTAGGCATCACATCTACCACATCTGCCCACTTAATGTTTAAGACAGCATCTAGGCAGAATTTAGCTTTGATAGAGCATGGTTTTTATATCATTTGTATTAAAATAGTATGTACTCTGGATCTTTTACTCGAACGGTTTACATTTAGAAGGACTCAAAAACAAAATGCGTGTATGTATTCTAAAATACAATTGGAAAGACACGTAAACATGCTTCCAAGATTCAGCGAAATCAAAAAATTCCTAGATAATGTTGCTCTAATTATAAATAACTGGATAGTATTCAATATTGATAAGTTGTCAGTTGCAGTATCACGAGGTCTGCTTATATACCTATATAGATAGGTAATCTACAGTAGCCGTGAAGCAACGCAGATTCACGAGGTAAGGGAAAGGCTTATTATTTGTATCCGTAGAAAAGAAACAAGCACAGAGGAGGTCTTGTAAGTAAAGTATATTGTCAAAAGCTTCAGAATCTAGCACAGGGAAGTGTAGACGTTAACTTTATAAGCAACGGTCACATGCCTCCACCTGGAGTCAATGCAGAGAAAGAGACATCACCGAAGTAATCGCAGCCATATTGTGGGTATTCGGGTATTGGGGCATTCAGCTGCATATGCGGATCTAAATTCGATCCCATGAGTACAGATCGTGTTTCTGGAGTATCAACATCTCTTAAATCAAGCATAACCTCTGCCCCGTAGGAAACATCTTGCCCCGGGAATGCAGGCAGCCAGACATCCAAGTCATTCGGATCATCTATCATAGCATAATACCCAAGGGGATTGTATTCCGGTGCTGAATGTATGTCGTCGTATGGAGGAATTCCCTCGTTTTGCCTTTCCGGAGCCGGTATCTCATGAGTAGCCCGCCGACTCGTGTGTCCGAGTGACTGTGCCTGCGCTGGGAAAAGGGAATCGAGTTGTCTGGCTGCTTGACGATCAAGAATTTTCTTGATTCGCGTTCGAATTATATCAATGCTTCGATTTAAGCCAGGCATGGAAGAAGATGTGCGTTGAAGTATGTCGAGCAAAAACTTCAATTCTGTCCATACTGCTTCATTGGGATGATCAGGATGTGGCCTGATGTCAGAAGTTTCCAGTTGATATACAGCAGTCGTCGCCGCTGTGTACGTACAATAGCTGTTCATGTACGTGATGTGATGAAAGCCAAACGTCTTGACATACATATGCAGAAGATGGTATATCATCGTCGTCGCTGATCTGCATATCTTCCAGCTTTTCCTGAATACCTCTGACGAAAGTGCTTGTCCACTGGAGACAAGTGGTCTATGCAGTAGGATAAGGGTATTATAGTACATCAAATTGAGTGATGTTATATGTGGGGGTGGACTCAGCTCAGGAATATTGTCTGGGGATATATGCAGGAACGATGGCAATGAATCATGCCACTGCTGCAACTTTCGATCTATGTCCACGAACGCTGCCGCCCGGGCGCTTGGTGATGATTGAGTGTCACTAACAGCATTTGAGCTATACAAATTCAACAGCATCTGTGATATCAGACTGCAGAGCTTGCATAGTTGAGTGAAGCAAGACACTATGTGGCCCGGAACCGCTGGATACACCGGAAGCTCGTTGGAAGCTGGATCGGGTCCGTAGAATGGCTCCCATGGGTCCTGCTCTGTGAAATCATCAAGAAATTCGAGCGAAACACTTTCTGAACCCGTTAAGAAGTTGGGCATTCGCCCCAAGTAGAGACTAATATGTTTATCCCAAGAGTACAGGCTCCAGAACAAACGTTTTCTGATTTCGACATCCTCTTTCGATAGAGTCGGAGAGTGACGTTTCAGCACATCAGGTGAAACGTGCAGTCCAAGATCAATCGCCATACGAAAAGCCATGCCAGAATAGAGCCAGGAAGATGATGATCGGCCACAAGCAATATCACGAGCAGATTGTTGCAATAGTGCTTGAATCGTAGGTATTGAAGGCTGTTTTAGTGTTTCCTTCGCTAGGAGTGATTTTGCCTCTGTCATGAGTCGATTGCTGAGCTGAGTGAAGTTTTCCTTAGAATTTTCAGAGCTCCATAAAGCTTCTGAGTCTCGAATAAAGCGACAGCTATGAGCGCATAGAACCTTAAACAAGGTGGCAGAGCAGTATGAGGTGTCATGCCCTTGCAGCGCCGACTGAAGCAAATCCCTTGTAAAGGCTGGGCGATAGACAAACAAGAAACTCGGGTGTAACCAACACCAATGCAACCTTAAAAGCACGTTGGAAATCTCCGGAGCTATATCAGCCTGTGGTGATGTGCCATTCAAAGCAAATGATTCGAGATTCTTCTGAGCCGCCGCATTTGCCACAAGCTGATCTCTAGTATCACTAGTGATTTTCTCAGCGGGTTCGGATATAGAGGGTTGAGTTGCAGATTGTGGTGATTGATGGGAATCATCTGGTGGATCTTCATGTATGGCCGAGGTTTGATTGTGGTAAATAACTCCTCCCTGGGCATTCAAAGAAATGGAGTTGTCGTCTTGGTTGGTGAATGCCGGAGTTTCAAGAAGAGAAGAAGGTGGAGAGGAAACCCCTTCGGCATTCTTTAACTTTGCTTCTAGATCATGTATTCGGGACTGCAGAGAACGCACATAAGCGATGGATGGTGCTTTCTCATAGTGGCAAATAGAAGAGCTAGCGGCGCAAGCGGAGCAACGCGGAGTGCCTCCATCGCATTTGCTTTTTCGACGACGGCAGGTCGAGCATACTGCCTTTTGATGTCGTACCATGACCTGAAAGTCACTTCAAGATAACAAGTTGGTGTCCTAATACTAGGAATATTTGTAGAGAAAACTTGAGGTCGATAAACGCCGCCACGGGGGATGGAACCGGACTCGTGATATGGGGAACCGCTAGACCATAAGAGGATATGCAAATACAGAGTAGGGCTACACATTGGGCCACGTGATGTATTATAGCTCTCCATCAAGTAAAAAAAAACAATGGGAAGGTCGGGGGTCAATACTACAGTACAGGATGATAGAGCCAATTGCTAAGATTCGGCTCTCCGTGTAATTTTCACAGCTTTACATGATGGGATTGCCCAATTGCTGTGGAGTAAGACCACAGGGCAGCCAGTGCGGGTATTTTGAAACCGGGGTTTTGGCCCTTTTCATCAACATAGTGATTATGTGCCCTAATTCTAGTATCTAGCTTATTCATAGAACATAACGGAAATCCTTGTTTTCGAACTCAGTGTAATCCTGCATGCCAGCTTCATCACTTCGCGTCTTATCTGCAGGTCCATAAATAGCGTCTCGACGTCGGTTGACGATAAGCATGTAAACTAGAAGTCATACGAATTAGCCTACTGGTAGATGTGGTTAGTGAAATTGAACGCATCAAATGAGCTTACGGAATAGACACATGTGACAGCCCGCCTTGATTGCGTATCCAACAAGAAGACCAATTGTGGCACCTTTGTACTCGGGAGCTTCGGAGGGTTTGACGACAAAAGGCCCAGCAAAGTTACCCCAGCAATACGCAGTGCTTGATACGATATTCAGCCAGTGAGTCCAGGACATAGGGGGTGTTTTAGGATGGGTACTAACAAAACAAGAGCATTCGCCATGGCACGGTGAGTATAGCCAGCCATGTTTGAGGATATTGTGACAAGCGAGATTGTGAATCCTACCGACTGTGCATTGACAAGCCAGAAGCAAGCCAGTCTCTCCCATTTTTGCTCGCGTGGTAAGTATGCCATACATGCAGCAGCAACAGTGCACAGAATATTAGCTACAGTCGAAGTAAGCAATCTGCTGTTGGGTATATTCAGGGTTATTGTGCCGCCAATGACCAGTGCGATGATCACGACTGCGTCTCCAACCGACTTGAGCTCTGTAGTCTTGGTTTTCGAGAACCCCATGTCTTCGATAATGATGGTCGAGAAAGAGTTGACGACACCATTCGGAATTGCTGCTGCGAAAACCGAGATAAAAAGCAAGATAGCTTTAGGATCAGACAAAGCGACCATTGCTTGTTTAGTGTTGAAATTTTTCGTTTTGACACCTGTCTCATTACCTGCAACTCTTTTGATCCCGATGATACGCTCAGACTTTGATAGAAAAAATGCGCTTGAGGGTGCATCAGGCAGAACAAATACGATGACGGCTGCCCAGAGACATGTTGCTGATCCGAGGATGTAAAATAAAAGCTCCCAGCGCGCTGGCTCGAAATTGACAGGCAGCTTTGTGATTCCATAACAAATATAGGAGCCAACAATGCCTCCCCATCCTAAGGCAGAGTACCAAATACACTGGCGAAGTGGAATTTCTTGTCGGGTATACCAGAAGCCGGTCATCAGAGTCAGTCCTGGCGTAACTGCCGCTTCGAATAACCCCATAATGAAACGAACCGCGAGTGCACTCGAAAAAGTGTGGCATTGGGTCATTATAATGACCATCAAGCCCCACATGAAACAGCTTAGACCAAGAACTCGCTGTGCAGGGAATCGACCTACTAGCCATCCACAAGGGTATTGTCCGAAGAAGTAGCCGGCATATACCACTATGGGTGGAAATGATATTAATATCTTCGCGCCGCAGAAAGGGGTGAGATACTCACTTGCAGATAGATAGTTAAATTGTTGGCCATGAAGACCAACGGTGTCTTGGTAACCCAATAAGTTTGCATAATTCAATGCGGTTTTGTCCATAAACTGCAGGGCTTGGGTGATGAGAAAAATTGGAAGAACAACGAGATCGATCTTCCATCTGATTCGAGAATTCTTGGAATAACTATCAGCAACTTGCAAGTGATAATGACAATGAGGAAAGTTTCATTCGCATACCTCCTTCTTGGAGATCGAAATGCCCAGACCCTCTCGGTACTCTTTATATCCGACAGTATTTGCATATGCCTAAAAAGAATGTTCAACCAGTGCTCTTTGCTATCGGTTCCCGAATTCGCGAAAGACAAACCTCATTTAGCGTCGCTTCCTTGGCCTCTTCGACGTCGTCAATTTGTTGAGGGATGCCTACAGAATTGGCCTGTTCAATGTGCATATTGCCAGGGGAGTCATGCTTTTGCGGGGAAGGCATAATAGCTATTCACAAAAGAGAATGAGGTAAAAACCCTTGTAAGAATGGTAATTCAGCCCTCCAAGGCAATCCAGCTACTTTCCGACATATATCCCCGGTCTGGGATGCATGATACTTATAGACTCATGTATTGTCAATTCATGAACGAAAGTTTGCGGGGAAATCCCCACAACCCCACGCGGCCAAACTCCGGGGCGAAAGAGAGCGGCAAGTGCCCGAAAACACAAAAGCCGATCAAACACTATCATAATATCGAAAAAGTCCAAAAGTCAAATAAATTGAATAACATCACCATTACTACAAAAAAAAATTCATCCATATTCACCCCCTCTGTTCATTATGAAGGTGTACGAAACTGCCACAAGCACCAACTGGCTGGCGCGGCCATCAGGGCCGTGCTGTATGAAAGGGACACTGCATGAAGGGACATCGCGGGGACACTTTGACATTATTGCCGGCGTGGAAACTTATATCTCACGACCTAAATTGCATAGCGCAAATGGGCATATTTTGCTTTATTTTCCTGATGTCTGGGGGATGTTTCCTAACGGCCTTTTGGTGATGGATGCCTTCGCGGATGCCGGTTACCTCGTGCTCGGCTTGGACTATTTCCGTGGTGTATGAACTTTCTCTCACGTTTCTATGTCGGTATGCGCTTTAACAAGCTGACATATTGCAGGACCCTGTATGGAAACATCGCCAGAATCGTCATGATCGGTCCAATCCAAGTTTTAATTATGAGGCATGGAAGCAGAAGCATATGGAATTTGCAGATGAAGCAGTCCCAAAATGGATCGAAGAGGTAAAATCCACATATGGCCAGCCGTCAACCAAGTATGCATGCGTGGGGTGAGTCTTCTCTTTCGATATTCCAAGAACCCTTATTCTAATCGATTGTGTGCAATTCTGGTCAGATACTGTTTTGGCGCTCCATATGTATGCAACGAGCTTTCAAAAGAAACAGTGACTGCCGGTGCATTTGCTCACCCAGCGTTCTTGAAGGAAGAACATTTCAATAAAATCACCAGTGAGTGCACTTACCCCTGTACTCCCAAACAACGTACCTGGGACTCACGTTTGAATATAGAGCCCCTGTTTCTGTCATGCTCCGAGGAGGATCACACATTCGATAAGAACAGTCGTGGTACGGCGTTGAAAATTCTGCAGTCTGGGCACAAGACCTACCATCTTCAGCTGTTTTCCGGCGTTGAACATGGCTTTGCTCTTCGTGGAGACATGAAAGACCCGTATCAGCGTAAGTAGCCATCGTCCTGGGGATGTTGTGGCTTCTGGTCTATGGAGCTAATGCCTCATAGGATATGTAAAAGAACAAAGTCTGCGGGGTATTGTGGAATGGTTCGATTTCTGGCTGTCATAGTGTTAGTGAGCATTGTGGTAGTGTACTATAAACCAGCCTGAATACCATGTTCGCAGTCATTGTGGAATCGGATGGAGGACAGCACAGCCTCAATTGAAGTGGTCAATTACAGAGTTAGGAGATTGACGTCAATGTCTGTGTAACACATTATGTATTTAGTATTGAGACCCCGGATCACTTCCAGGGCTTAAAGCCTGCTCGCCTTATTCTCTCTGCGTGAAGAGAAACACGACTGCAGTTATCTCTCCCCCAGTGGCACCCACATAATATGTACTAGATTAGTTCCGAAGATGATCTGTAGTCTTAATTTGCTTTGTGGATCATCGGGATAAGCTATAATGAACTCAATAGCCTGGGATGGCTCGGAGATCATGGCAGCCACAGGCTACAGCGAGTGTGCTATCAGCGGAGTTGGTCTTACCTATGAATACTCGATACATCCATTGTGAAGCGAAGATATACAGTAGATACAAGTGTGTAGTCATCTCTAACCGGGTGCAGGTACTCCGACAGATACGCTTTTGATCCGTTCAGACCGCATTCCTGTGAGTAGGATAATGATTAAAGGGTTGAAGAAGGGCCCTGAACCCCGCCGTTATATAAATTCCCCTTCCTGTCCTGTGTGCTATTAATTCACTTGCAGTATTCTCCTCTTTCTCTCGTTGCAGAAGATCCTACCATAAATATCATTATTGATCTGATCCCGGACTCCAAGCCTATATGAGAACCATCAACATTTGGCAGTCCTACAACCAAATCCATCAAGCATCCAGAGGCAAAATCAGGAAATCTTGAAACAAAGAAGTAGAGAAATGGCTCCAAACACCAACAATTTATCGGAAAATACCGAGCGTGACCCTTTATTCGAGGACTTGGAGCCTTTCAACCCCGATTATCTCCTGGACCCTTTTCTCGATACGGCCCAACCGATACTTCATCTTCAAAACCGAGCAACGCAAGTTTAACCTTAAACGCACAGATATTGATGGGAGGAAACAATCCAGAGAACTCCTCCCAAGCAGTTATTTGTTGCGGCAGTAATCTGAAAATCATAAGGTAAACAGCATATTCTCTTGCTCGAGAATATAATATAGACAACCACATACTAAGGCATACATACCTCTATTCAAAGTGAACCCCTATCTTTCAAGCCTCCCTACCAATGCTCATGGCCAGATTGCAGCTATAGCAAGTCATTCTCCACCAAGGCAGCCTTGACACGCCATTACAAAACTCTTCATGTTGCTCCAGACTCGTTCGAGTGCGACAAGTGTCCTTCAACCTTCAATCGCAAGGACAATCTGAAACAACACGAGCGATCTGGTGTTCATAAGACGGAATCAGAGAAGCTTTGACTAGCGCGGCGATATTTTGACTCGTGTTATTCTTCTTCGGATGTCGACCACGGGAGTATGTACGCTTAGATGTTAGGTAAAGTGGGGATTGGCGTACATTGGCACAACGCACAACGATTCTATCGCACATACTAAAAGTATTTACGTACTAGTTAGTCCACGGAAAGGGTTTTTTTAACGAGGATTAGATTCGTGTTCATGGTAATAAGGGGATTTGTTTGAATGATAAATTGAATTGAATTGCTTCCTAGATTGTTGTTGAATACGGAAGTCTCAGCAGACTGACTGTACAAGTGAGGAGCCCAGAGTCCGATCGTAAATTTCACGTTACGTTCAAGCCGCGAAATAATATGTGTCAAGTTATAATTGATTCAGTTAAAGATATATGAATGAGACTATGTTGGTCAATCTTCCCCTAAGCAAGAGTTACCGGATTAACACTTTCGTTAAGTATAGACTCCCGAGCCACATATCAACCCGACCCTATGGATTCGAAATTACAATTAGATCCAGTACCGAGGGACCGCTGGCATCGAGGAGTACAATTTCTATTGCATCTCTGTCCGCATCTGCATCTTGACTTCACGCATAAATCCCCACCATTGTGTCCCATCTAGAACCACGCGTGCAAGTTACGCCTATAACAGCGGCGTAGGCTATCCCGGCAAAATAGTAGATCTCATCGATTAATCTATTTATGATCCCATCGTGTGTTAGCTAGGAAAAGACTCTACCATGACATTAGGAGCAAGGGAAGTATGTCGCTTGACAGTGTCGATTTTTTTTCTGGTAGATCGGCCTGTGCAGTAATGTGATGGGGTTGAGTGCGGGAAAAAGGTTGGATTGCCATTTACCAGGTAAGTCACTGTATTCGTAGAAGGTCGGAAAGTGACTCTTTTGATTAATATCCAATAAGGTCAAGTGTATCCTGGCATCTAGGGTCTGGGGAACAATGGAAGAGTGCGGAGGACACCGATTCCCGGGAATACTCCAGTTAGTATATTACTATTACGAGAAGAAAAAAAAGAAATTTGGACAGAAAAAGGGAGAGACCGGAGAATTGAGCTCAAGGCGTTGACATAATCCAGACCGTAGTGTTGAAGTGACCTCCTATCAATTCTGCAGGCACCGCCAAATTGTGACTGCAGCAATGACCAGATTATTTTCGCACAAGGATGGTTATTCTGAGATTTTTCTGCCCCCGGGATATGAATAAGTTCGTTCAACTGACCCCAAAAACTACTGTTGTCGCTCAATCCACCATATACCCCAGATGGCCCGTTTGATGGGTTCCCCAGAGTGGAGATCCGGAGAATGGCCGGACCAATAATCGCACGGTTACTTACTTGTTTGCACGAGAGAACGAGAATTGAAATCTACTTATAAATCCTGGGCAGAATCCCATAAAGATACTCACAGTCTCCTTTATTACAACAAATATCTAAGAGTCCTGAAGTGATCATCATGTCCCCCATCAAAGCCTTTGATTTCACGGGCCAAGTTGCTATCGTCACTGGCGCAGGATCTCGCATGCCTGGTAAGGATCTTCCTTTTCCCGTCTCGCCCTCTTCTCATAAATTCACTGATGTGAATGGCTAAAAAACATTCTAGGTGAAGTTGGTAACGGACGTGCAACTGCAATCCTGCTCGCCCGACAGGGCGCCAAGGTCGCCTTAGTGGACTACAATGTCGAATGGGCAAAGGAAACGAAACGAATGATCGACCTCGAGGGGGGACAATCAGAAGTTGTTCAGGCTGATGTGACGAATGAAGAGAGCTGCAAAGCTGCTGTCGCCCAGACAGTTGAATCTTTCGGGGCAGTAACTATTTTGATCAACATTGGTAAAAACCCATGCAATGACTTTCCCGGTTAGACACTAACGGCTGCTATAAGTTGGAGTTGGAGGTGCCATGGGCGATGCTACAAAGCTTGATCTCGCCGCATGGGAGCGTGATCTGAGGATTAATGTAACAAGCATGGTAATGATGAGCCGGCATGTCATTCCGGAAATGAGGAAATGCGGACGAGGTGCGATCGTGAATATGTCTTCTGTCAGCGGCCGTACGTCTCCATCTCCCCTTCTATCTCTTCAATGGCTAATATAAATATTCTAGTCCTCGGAGGCAATCCAAGTCTTTTGTACCCTACAAGCAAGGGTGCGATTATTCAAATGACCCGAGCAATGGCTGCTCAGCACGGCCCTGAGAACATCCGCGTTAATTGTGTGTGCCCTGGAATGGTGTTCACACCTATGGTGCGAGGAAGGGGTATGACGGATGAAATGCGCCAAGCGCGTATCAATCAGAGTCTCCTCAAGAAGGAGGGAACGGGATGGGACGTTGGATATGGTACGTCCTTTCAATTCGATTAAGATACTCCCTGCTCACGGTCTGACGCATACAGCCATACTCTTTCTATGCAGTCAAGAGGCAAAATGGATTACCGGGCTGATCATGCCAGTTGATGGAGGGGTGAGTAAATATTATCTGTGCAGCTTGTTCAGTTCTATGATCTAACCTTGAAATTTCTACATAATAGACAACTGCAGGTAAAGCAGACAGGCCAGCCCTGAAGGCTGATAAATTGGCAGAGGAAATTTCGGGAATTCCAAATAGCGCATGAATTTGTCAAGCGCGAGGATCGTGACCGTTATGATTTAGAGCTTGGAATCTTTATTTTTGACTTTTATGTATAACATCTAATTATAAAGCTTCATGTCTTGATTTATATTGTTGTTGGAAAGATGCTCCATTATAGAATATGGAACAATGGAGTTCTCACGAACAGTTAGCATAGACACCAGAAACCTCGTCATCGAAAATCCAAGAATCATCAGAAAGCGGCATGATTCCTAAACCCAAGAAGCAAGGGTTGCTGCTTAGGCTTCTGGTAGGAGCATGTGGCTGTCGGCAGATTGCCGGAAGGGATAGGCAGGTAAGCCAAGCTAATATGAGGAAAATAAAACAGATGCATTCTTATTCGCCGTCTGGAGTCAAAATTTTGCTTCTGTTCTTTACTTTCGATTCTTTTGAGGTGCTCTGAATCCATTTGCACGCACGTCAGAGACAATCAACCAGGCCTTCTGTACGAGATATTCCTGAAACGGGTCATCACAGATGTGATTGCCACCATAACGAGTATGGATACATGGAACTTCGACTTGACCGACTTTATCAGGAAAGTTACAACCATCAGGGTGAAGTTCTTGTCAAGTGTCAGGATCTGCTAGTGCTATGCGAAAGTGTCTCCGGGAACATCAAAGCCATAAGTAATATTGGCACGGGAAATGCGCCTGTTCATCTTGATCAAGATTGCCTTTCGATTCATTCGGAAATTCCATCAAATTTGCTATATGGAAGGCACAATTCTATTCCGAATGGATTGCCATTGGACCTGCCAACGAAGAATGGGGCCTGTAGAGCAGCTGCAGATGCTAAAATGGCTTACGAAGCTGGGAATTGAATCTGATAATGGCTAATCTGAGCCAAGCGTCTAACGAGAATCTACAAGAAGATGCACATAACCTATGTTGATTAATTACCTTGAGTCTTATATAGAGACTGTGTAGCCGAGCGAGTTCGCTAAAATCAATTCAGGGCATAGTTGACTGAATTTGAGGGAGTCTTGGAGATATGTCAGATCCCACTTCCAATATCTTTCTACATCATTCCGCCTCTCCCAATCTGCTTCTCCCATTTTCATTAATCAGCATTTCCTTCGAATACACAGTTTCCAGCACCATGCTTACATGTCAGGTTTCTCCAAACATATATGAGATCCATCGGAGTCGAGCGGCGTTCGGCAGATCGCCGGCGACGATACATATCTCCACTTCGGCATTTGGCCGCCGCCCAAAGTAACGGCCCTGATTTGTAAATTAAAACTCCAGGCACAAATGCTATTTGCTTTTGAGTGGCTTGTTTTCAGGATTTGGGTAATTTTCGTCAGTTCAAAAAATCTTGAACACAGCAGCGAAGCCTACTCGTTCGACCTTCATCTTACCTTCGCAATTCTCGGTCATGCGTGTACCCTATGCCTCGAGAGAACCTCCTCCAACTGACAGCGAGGCGATTCAGATCTATCAAAGAATTGTAGCACGCCGCTCGCCGCGTCCTCTCCTCCCACTAGACCTTGCATTGCTACAAGCTCCTCCGGTGGCAGACGGTTACAACTCCTTCATTGGTGCTCTTCGCACAAATACCAATATCTCACCCGATATCTTGGAACTCAGCATCTGTCGGATCGGCGTTCTCAATAAAGCGGTTTATGAGTGGAACATACATGGACCTCTCGCACTGAAAGCAGGGGTTTCAGTCAAGGAACTTAACGATTTGGCTGCACTCCCCACTTTCACGGATGAAGAGCACTCCCAGAACACCTGGGCTAGTAGTGTTCACAACAGAACACAAAAAGCTGTGATTAGATATACGGATGAGATGACTGTTCGCGTGGTAGTCAGCCCTGAGGTATTCCAGGAATTGCAAGAGGTTTTGCCATCAGACCGTGCAATTGTTGAGCTTACTGCGACTATTGCAGGGTATAACTGTGTAAGTCGGTTCTTGGTGGCTTTGAATGTGGGAGAACATAATGACGGCAAGATGAAAAGTGCTCAAGACATGATCGAGATTGCTTAAGTATATATTTATTGAAAGAAGAACTGAATTTCAATGATAAACCCTCCGTGGTGGAAATACCGTAATATGTGTCCAAAATATCTTCTTCCCCAAATATTTCCAATCGCTCAGGATGCGGTGCTTTCACAGATTAAATTTATCGAACCTATATGAGGCGAGAAATATGATATGTTGGCTTTTTTGCCGTTTTTCGTTCACATGTTGATCCATGAAAGCGGCAAATGGCCGAGATGGCTGCTACTATAGAAATTCTCTCGAACTGTAGGGGTGGATCGAATCTTAGCCTCCGAAATTTGGCGCGGAAACAATGGCAGGATAGAAAGTATGGGGCATTCCATGGATTTTGTCTGTAAAATTTGCGGGGAAGTTGAACTCGATTAATGAACCACTCAGAGTCCACGGGAATTCGCCGACTGAGTTGTAATAGTCAGTTCTAGAATTAGATGATCATTGCTGGAAAGACAACGCTGGCGGTGTTATTACGGGGTGGGGTGATAATCTTCGCGGAAGAGAGTGACAAAGCAGAATATATAGGAGACGTACGATCTTTCTCTCATTCATTCACTTACCCGCTAGACGATAGTAGGGCGACCAACTTTTCCAGATCTTTTTGCTCATACCACAATGCAGCTCCATCACCTGCTCACTGGTTCTTATACCAACACTACACTCTTTCTTCTCGCCTTCGACAGTGTCTCGAGGACATTGAGCTTGAATTCCACAGTTCCGGGATATGGATTGCATCAGTTCGTCACTAGCAATTCCGCAAAGGATCGTATCTACGCAACTGCCATGAGCGAGCCTCCGCGCTTATTCTCTTGGAGCGTTGATGAGAACTTCAAGTTTAATCATCTCGACACCGTCAACATCAGTGAATATCACCTAAAACCAAAATAGTTGAGCCATTTTCCTGACCTCCTGCAGCTTCATCCGCTTGCTATGTTTCGGAAAACGGCCAGTACTCTTTCAGTGCTGGAGGACCTACCGCGCATGTCCATGCTCTTGACCAGGACGGCGGAATAGGCCAGCTAATTGATGAGATCGATCTTCTGCCATCTGAAGAGATTGAAAGAGTTGACAAGACTCGCAATGCTGTTGTGAGTAGTTTGTGAAGTTACGTCCGGATTTTTGGCTAAATATCACTCCTGCCCTTAGCTGTACGGGGCTCACGCATTCGATGTCAATGTCAACAATAAAGCCTTCATTCCCGACCTGTATGTGAAATACGTATGCCTTTTGATCCTGCTCTTATTGACCTTCTTCAACTCGAACAGCGGCATGAATTCCATCTATATGTACGATATTGCAGCAAATGGATCTTCGACACTTCTATCAATCAACCTGAGCCCAACAGACGGTGATGGTCCTCGCAATACCTATCCTAGTAAGGATGGGAGACTTCTCTACGTGGTAAGATTCCTACTAAGAGAAAGTATAAACCTGAATATGAGTCTAATATGATATAATATTACAGATAACTGAACACAGTGAGTGAACAAATTGCCCTGCTGCGCAGTTCCCATGTACTAACGAGTGACTCCCAGCGCAATGGCTTGATGTTTATGAGATTGGAAATAGCCGGCTAAAGCACGTACAGCGTGCTAGTGCCATACCAAATAGTAAGAATAAGAAAATCTGACAATACATGAGTTACTATACTGACGGTGTCGCCAGATGTTCGCGGTGAATTCACCTTTCGCGGTAATACTGTCCAGCCGTCTCGAGACGGAAGATATCTTTTCACCTCAAGCAGAAGCTGGAATAGTCCAGGTGCAAATGGATACGCCGCTGCCTTTGCATTAAACGAAACAGGCTACCTTGCAGAAGAAGAAGCTCTGACATTTTATGAAGCTCCCGTCTCTCTTGGATCGGCTGGTGGTCTTCGGGTTGCTCCGTGGACTGATGAGACCAATTGTGATCCTAATGGCCTAACAGACTACATGTATCTTAGTGATACATCAGAGGGCTGGATTTTTATTTTGGGCTGGACTCCGTCTAATAGGTCTCTGAATCCTGTCGCGTCGTATCGGTACATTGACAACACAACACCTTACGAAGCTACCTGGCTAGACTGAGAGATAAGGGCAACATGTATCGCTTGGATCAACTTATCCTACATGATAAAGCCAGAACCTGAAAGCCTTACGTAGCTGAGAATCAACCCGAAGACATTTGACAAGAGTAGAAATATTTTTAGTGAATCATATCTAGATCCTCCACAAACTCTGGGCAAAGGGTAATAATCGTCGTTCGACATTCAATTAGGGATTTGTTATTTCTCTTTCAAAATGATATTGCTGCGTGAAATCCTCGTTCAAGGGTTTTCCGAATATTGGCTGGTAGTATTCAGTAAGCTAAAAATCTAATAACTATGAGTCGAACTTCAGATCGGCTTTCAGTGCAGATTCCCCCCTGGTTCACCTTCTTCACTCATCTGTGGTTCAACCCCGGCATATGGCTGTGGCCCGGTGGAGCCTTTGCTTGCCCCTCTCTGCATCGGAATATGCCCGGGGATGGATGGGCTCTAGAATATCCGGCAAGCATAGGATTCAGCTCGAGTTACCGGAAGATCTTTCCTTGCCCCAGATATTTTCCCCGCAAAATAAACATTCTGCCCTTCATCGCGGGGGATATGAGGAAGAATTATATTCGTATAGCCTCCCAATATTGTCGGCCATCCGCCGATATTTCGTTGAATCCTTTGACAAAGAACGCATGTAGGGTTCCTAATCTATCAAACTTAAGACATAGCTTAAATATGCATCAGGGAACCACTCTCCGATTCAATAAATTAAACAATTTTGAATCATACCCATTTCCCTTTGAAATTTTTCTCACATGAGCATGGCGACCAAAAGGCTAGCCTCGTGGGCTTTAGCCCTTCAATTCTCCAACCTCACCCAGCCCGTGACCGATATGGCAGTCAAGAGCATCTATAACTGGGCGGGATGTGCCATTGGCGGATACGCACTTCCACCAGCCGGTGTTGCCCTCGAGGCAATGTCGCCTTTACTTCCACAGCACTCTGGCAATTGTTCAATCCTGGGCTCGGATGCATTTGTCGATGTTCAAACGGCAGCTCTAGTCAATGGCATAGCATCTCATGTCGATGATTACGATGACACGCATGCCGACACACCAGTTCATCCATCGGGACCTGTAGCATCTGCGCTGCTCGCAATGGCTGAACTAAAGGCTCCAGTCTCCGGGAAGGATTTTATCACTGCTTTCGTGGCTGGTGTTGAGGCAGAATGCAAGCTGGGGATTTCTGTGTACCCCGAACATTATGATATTGGATGGCGTAAGTAAATAATGCCAAGTCAAAAGATGAAATCTTTTTCCCTTAGCCACCCTGCTAATTAGCGTGTAGACATCACTAGCACCACCGGGTCGATTGGAGCAGCCGTCGCCGTCGGCAAGCTTCTGGGACTTGACCTTGAGCAACTGCAGCACGCCATAAGCATTGCGTCTATCCAGGTTATTGGTATGCGTGATTCATTTGGCACCGACACCAAGCCCTTCCATGTTGGGCGTGCTGCGCAGTCCGGAATTCAGGCTGCAGTCCTCGCACAGAATGGGTATGGAGGCTCGTTGGAGGGACTTGAAGCAAAGTACGGGTGGGCGAATGTCGTGAGTGCGCGTCAAAACGTAACCAATGAGCTTGCAACCCTCGGCAGCATTTGGGAAATTACCAAGAATACTTTCAAGCCTTTCCCCTGCGATCGAATCATTCATGCCGCCATTGATGGGTGGATTCAGATCCATGATCAGGCAGTGAAGAAGGGTCTCAGTATGTCCGATATAAAAAATGCGACAGCGCGAGTGAACCCAATGGTATTGTCATTGACTGACAATCATGATCCGAAAACGGGGTTGGATGCGAAATTCAGTGTTTACCATGCTGGTTCTGTCGCACTAATTTATGGTGAGGCAACTCCGGTCCAGTTCACGGACGAAGTGGTCAGGAATTCAACCGTGATGAATCTTCGTGATAAAGTAAGTGTCACAGCCGACAAGAAGGTAAGTGAACATGAAGCTTTTGTTGCCGTTGAATTTGTGAACGGGACAAAGTTGGACGTTCATGTTGAGCAGGCTTTGGGAAGTATCGAGAAGCCTTTGCCAGCTAAACAGCTGAAGGAGAAGTTCATGAAACAAGTGAGCGCTCAGATTGGAGAGAAACAAGCTGCTGCTGCATTCGATGCATTCTCTCAAATCGCCAACGTGACAGACATGGGGAAGATAACGCGGGGTTTCAAACGATGATCTTCAAAGGATGCTCTACGAGTCCGGCCAAAAGAGCGACGCCCAGAACAGATCGATCATGGCATTCTTTGCGTCAGGTCAATAGTTGTCGGTGGCAGTGGGAAAGGTGGTTTTTATACCCAAAGTGAACCAATCATAATCTTCAAATTTCCACCTGTCCAAATCAATAGATCTTTCCTTCTTGTCTTCTGACAGAAGGAACCTTCGGATATTCATTACCAAATGAATTCTACTCCAAAACATAGACTTTGATTTTTGTTTCCTGGGAAAAGAGACTTTTGTTTCTACGTCACAAGAAATCCGAGTGAATTGTGGCCGGAAAACACAGGTTTCGTTTCTATGCCCGAAGAATATGGCGAGGTCTACAAGTATTATATATTGTGTGCTTCGTCACAGAAAAATCAGGAACAGGAAGTTGAATGTGTAATTTTTCCGTAGCCAGAACGTAGTAATAACTAATAGACTGACTCTAATCGATTTAAGGAATTATAGTCTTTTATTTTGAATCATGAAATTTTATACGAAAGCAAACTCCCTTCATAATCGCTCAAAAAACATGTGAAGCAAGAATGCATGAATCGCATACGCGAAGACGAACAAAGTTTCAAAGGAACCAGCCACAATTAATTATCTCGTCACATAACTAAGCATTGTGGGGAGGAGCATAGTAGCCAGCATTGGAGCTTCCGTAGGCGGGGTCATAGGCTGGGTTATAAGGAGCAGACTGCTGAGCTCCATCATAGGTCGGGTTATACGCCGTATTAGCACCATGGTAAGCAGTGCTATAGTTCTCTGCACTAAGAGGCTTTCCCTCCTCAGGGTCCTCCTGATCCTTGTCGTTCTTCATGGAGTGTGGATCAATCTTCACAAAGTCTGGTTGCAAGACAGCCAAGATACCAAAGCCGAGGACAACAAAACAGGCAACAATCTCTTCCAAAACAGACATGCACAGGTAAATAGTGTTATTGTGGCCGAGCTTGAAATTGTCGTTGGAGGTGTCATAGTCGGCGATCGCCGAGTAGGCAAGACGGACGGCAGTGAAAGGCATGGAAATAGCAATGGCAAGGAAGAGCATCTTTTGGTATCGGAGCATGGAATAGGATGTCATGGAGTATAGCCAAACAGTTAAAACCATGGTAGCCGCGAATACGGCAATGAAGATACCCATTGCTGCCTTGTTGAGTGTTCCAGGTGTATAAGACGTTGTGAAGTCGGCATTAACCACTCCAGTGATAGCGAGGATCAAGGCGACGAGACCGATCACAGCCAGTAAATTGACAGGCCTGTTGGGCATTTTCTTCTGGTAGTCACTTCAGGGCTGGTGTCAGTTATGCTCCAATTAAGTTGTACGACTTAAATCACTGCCAACTTACATTTGTCGCAAAATACCGACATAGGTGAGGATCAGCGGTGCAATACCGATCAGCTCACACACTGCGATAGTAATTTCTACATTTATCGAGTCATGATCGACTTTGATGAATGTTGCAATACTGCCGGCAAGTCGAAGCAGAGAAAGCATAAATGGATATCTCCAGATCTTAGCGCCGACTCTAAATCCTGATCGTTTCCAAATAAAAACAGATGCGGCGAGGATGAAAGGAAAGACGATAAATTGGAGGATAGCAATCCCCGTCATATAGTCGATCTTGCCCATTGTGTTGTAAAGAAGGTGGACTCGATTCGAGAAGGGGAATGGTTGAGAAGCGCTGATCGAATTAAGATAGATGTATATCGTAAAGTCCGATGGGCCAAGGTCGATAGGGGTGTCTAGGCGCTTAAAGGTGAAGAGAAAAGAAAAGCTTGGTGTGTATCTTTCTGAACTGATGGACAATGGATCCTTTTTAACCTCTTCTTCATCATTTCACGCTTTTTTATTTTCTATTTTGAGTACAGAGCATAGCCTTATTGCGAAGCTTGTCGAGCTTTAATGAGGCTTGGCCCAAATCTCGCAAATCTCGCCCTGTGATTGGTTCAGCGTCCATATTTCCCAAAGTAGACTAGCCTGAGCGGGAAAACCCCCCACATTTCGAATGGCCGACCGACTAATCACAGCATGAGGCTACTCAGCCCTAAGTCGCTGGAACCAAACAGATCGCGTCTTGCATACTCTTTACAGCATTATTTCGCAGATCGTCTTGTCAGTGGCTTCTCAGCTCGCACTGCTCACCTTAATTTGTTTAGGCGGGGTTACCGTGGGGGCCAAGCTAGCTCGCACTCTTATCCATTTCTGCGACGCAAAGCCACTTGGGGGCCATTCTGTGGTGTTCTTTGTTTGGGGGCCGTTCGGCTCGACGCGAAGTTCTGCACTTTTGGCCCCAGTCCTTCCACAGGGCTGCCAAGAGGGTGAAACGTTCGTTCGTGGCGAACAAGCACTGCCAGGCACTGCTAGGTCAAACAAGCACTCTGACGGGCTGCAAGAGATTGCTTATGGACCAAGGTATCTTCGGCTCTTTTCAGCTCGTTCTACAGGACGCAGGATTGATAGCATTGAAAAAAACCCATGCCCCTATTACTCTACATTCTCGCATCTTAGGCTTTGACCGCCGTATTGACGTAGACGTCAAACATGTCACCTCCCCCGGGCGCATCTCGCGTCCGAGCATCCAGAAGTTGTGGGAACTGTCGGGCAGTTAAACGACGTGTAAGTAGAGCCCCTTGCGTAATATCAATGCAGAGGGAACTGCGGTATATTGACCCATGACGCGATAGTGCGATAAGAAAACCCCCGAATGCGGACAATGCATTCGCTCTCACGAAACGTGTCCAGGATACCGCGATGAATGGGAGCTAGTCTTCCGCGATCAAACAAAACATACTATCAAACGCTCCAAGCAGAAGCGGGATAAAAGTGCGAGCCCACGCGAGACCGTCACCCACTCCCCACCGGGCCGGAACCCGAGCCCCAGTCTTGATGAGATAGGTGTGAATTACTTCCTTCAAGATTTTGTGGCGGGCGGCCGTGCTCCTACGCGCGGATATCTCAACTATATCCCAACGGTTTATTATCCTGACTCTGAGCACCCGACTCTGCTCACGAGCATGGCGGCCGTAGGTCTTGTGGCTTTAGCAACTAAACGGCCCGAACTTGTTGGTCATGCACGCGCCAAATACTCAGAGGCAATACGCTATGTGAATGACGCAATAGCATCGCCAACTGAATCAATAAAAGACAGCACCTTGATGTCAGTAATATCACTAGGTGTTTTCGAGCACGTTTCGAATTTCGAGTCCTGGGTTCGACATGTTAACGGGGCGGCAGCCTTGGTAGTTGCCAGAGGAAAATCACAATTTACGAATAGGGTCTCCATCTTGATGTTCAATCAAGTTCGGGCAGACATGTCAGCAGCCTGTATACAAACCATTCAACCATTTCCAGAAGATATACGTCTACTTCAAGAAGAAGGGACGAAATACACTGACCCATCCGACGCTTGTTGGTTAGTTGGAATCCTAGCCACGGAATGCGCAACTCTCTTTGCAGAAGTCGCGGCGAAGAATCAAGGTGCTCCTTGTTCTACATCCTGGTCTGAGTTCCTAGAAGAATCAATCAGACTGCAAGATAGATTCCAAGAAGTCTTTGATCTACTTGCTATCCAGGAGCCGTACACCACGATTCAAGAACCCGATGATAGTCCCTCTTTCATCTCCTATAGAGGTCGATATGACCTGTATCGGTCATCCTGGTCAATAAGGCTGTGGAACAATTCCCGAATGGTCGATATCATTGTTTGCGAGATTGTATGTTGGCTGATAAACAAGCTCATCACCTCCTCGCGTCATGATTACTCCACTGAAGTTCTTCCAAGGTATAAGTCGAGGTTGAGATATGCGGCACAAATTATAGCGCAGCGAGGGGAAGAGATCTTGGCTAGTGTTCCACATGGCTTAGGGCTTGTATATATCCCTGGCCAATACAACCCTGCCGATGAGCCCCCACAGCTTTGTGTCTCAGGTGGGTATATGCTGACATGGAACCTTTACACTGTTGGGAAATCTCCCGTCATCAATAATGACGATCGTAAGTGGGTCATTGACAGACTGAAAGGTATCAGCGATAGTGCTGGTATTGCGATGGCCTATCAATTAGCCGAAGATCTGGAGAAGATAGGGCGAACGGCCATGTGAGATCATATCAGACACCACGGAAAGGATTGCCTGTCGACCTACCATGTTATCTACCGCGAGGGTAAGTGACATGAAGAAGTCGACACCAGCAGGGCAGAACTTTTTCACTTTTGTTGTATAAATTTTTTGATTGAGATATATCCGCGTACATAGAATCCAGTCATGAACACAATACATTCAAGAGACGAGGACGAGTCAAATGCGCAGTTAGCTGTCTTTATATCCTGCTCGCGGTGGGTTGATGGGCATTAATTTTCTTGGCAAGGGAAGATGCCAAGCGCTTAGAATCCGCAAATACGAGCCAAATAAGCTTGAATAGCAATGATAGTCATGAATTCTGCATACATAATATCGCGATATAGAGGGCCTCCGAATCATGTTCCAGTCAGCGCTAACCTTCTTAGGGTATGCCAGATGTCGTAGCTCCATTCATGGCAAAGTTTCCGCCCTAAGCTCCCGCACTTCGCTGCCTTTTTAGTAAGTTGATCATCCTTGGTATCTCAGATTAACTGATCTCGTGATGTCATTACTAGTATGATTCCACTTGTCATATACAGGGGTAAGGTACAATGAGAATACATTGTTCTTTCGGGCATATTTGGTATCATGCTGACCACCACTAATTAAGTTAAGTTTTTTGGCCAATGCGCAAGCCTAGATTATACCTTGAGTCCTTCCAGCATTCTATGTTTCTAATTTGGATCTTCAAGCGTTTGAAATTTTGTTGAAGTGTCCAGCTGTTTCATACTCGAGATGAGGCCCCCTTTCGATTAATTTTTTAATATACTTTCTGGTACTATCATGACTTACCACTAATGATTTTGATAAAGCGAATGAATTTCGATGGACATGTCAATGTTATGTGAGCGCCATTGTGCCTCAGAATACCTATTCTGAGGACATACGTATATATTGCCCTGATGTAGTGGATCTCTCGATAATGTAATGTTGGAAATATTCAGGCTTGGCAGCCAATAGTAAATAAGTCGAAATTCTAACAACTGCAAGACATACTTCGATAACAGCAGACCCCGAATCGACCCAATAGTCAACATCAACGTTCTTCATCTCTTCTACAAGTATTCTCGCAGACAAGATCTTTCGTCAAGCATGAATTGGGTTCGGCAAATACTTTATCATCGGGCCTATCTCGCTGGAACCCGTTACTATCCTTCTCCAGACGCATTTCTTTACTTTTTCACTCGTCTATGGGAAGTTATAGATGACGCGAAGCTCAGAATCAAGCTTCGGTATATATTAACCCATCGCATTATTGAGCGTAAGGGCGTTATTGGCAGTGCATTGTGCCTTGCGATGCGCCTTAGCGCTGGTCATACGCTAGGGATTCAAAATAAGCCAGATCTCGAGACACTACGTATGATGCAGGATGGAGACAGAGGCTGGAAGCCGGGATTTCTCTATAAATATGAATCAAGTGGCCTCAATATGGAAGATAGAGGGTTGACGACTACGTTAGCGGTACAGGTTTTGAAAGAGGGTACATTGACAAGGTACAAAAACCGAAACCTAAGAATGACTAGAGTTACTAGATCGAGGAAAGCTAGATAGTCGAATCAAGTATAGATGATGTCGCGCGCCATGATAGTTAGATTTAGCAGGCAGTAAATGTGATGTTCTGCCGCCTTTTTGAAAGGGGTTCAGCTCAGGAAACATGATTATTTGCACGCGAGCATCAAGTCAGATTGTCACCAGGGTTGAACTGGCGGTTTCGACGGATCAAATTGTATCTTGCAAGTCGTCCAAATTGCCAGATTATCATAACAACAGAGCAATGACCTGTTAAAGGGCCACCCTTCCGCTGCTTTGAGGTACTACATCCTTTCAGTCAGCCCTCGAGTAACAGGATGACATGCTCCTTGAGCTAGATTATCCGAGCAGCGGATAGACTTCTTTTTGCCCGTGTATAGTAAGCGTGCAGATATTGTATATATCGTGTCATATCAACTTAGCCTCACTCCATCTGACGCTTGCCGGCTCGGCGACGTGAATGAATGGATACACGGCAGTCTCAATGTCTGCATTCCACTTTATATCTGCAAATCAAAGCAGCACCCAGAAAGGCGTGCTCTTATTAGGTATTCCTTAACGTATAAGGTAGGGGAATCGAAAAATCCCGGCAATGTGGACGAAAATTTTTCGATTCGAAGCTGCAACCTTTATTTGGATGCAGGAGCATTGCCCTGAAACCCCAATCCCCCAGCTGTATGGATTTGGTCTTGTTGGTGGACAAACCGTGTGTGGGCCCAACTTTTCATTACTTTTACCTACTCCGAATCTAATGTAGATTTGTGTAGTTTACGAAGCCTGAGCATGTACCACTGAAAACCAAGATCGTCTGGTCTCTCAAACAATTCGTATCCTGGCTGATAGGGTCTACCATTCCTTGCCACTACGTCCGCCATGACCGTCCAGTCATGCTATACTGTGGACATTTGGTTATGGAATACATTGGGACCCCGGAAGTGCAAATGCTATCGGAGACCTGGGATGAAAATTGTCATTATCAAGACAAAAGGGCTAACCTCTTTAGGGATCTAAGTCGGATCATGCTCTCTCTGAGTCGAGCGCCACTTGCTCGCATAGGATCATGGACACTAGACCCGGACGGGTTCTTGCGACTTTCTAACCGTCCTCTCACTCTTCGACTTCATCAATTGGAAAATGGGGGCATCCCGGCCAACATCACTCGAAGTTCAACTTATCCATCGGCGGATGCATACTATATTGATCTTTTGTCTTGTTACGATAACCGCATACGATATCAACCAAACTCCCTAAATTATGAGGATGATGGCCGGGCCCAGATGGCCAGATTGACTCTGGTACGATCGCTTTTATCACATTTCGCTAAGCGAGAGCTTCATCAAGGGCCTTTCCTATATCGACTCACAGATCTTCATCCAAGCAATATATTCGTTGACAGCCCTGTCAACGAATATATTTTGGCATGTCCAAAGGTCTAACATACTGAACCGGTCAGGTAATGAACTGCCTGATAAGTACAATGTGTGCCCACATTCACATGCAGTTCATCAAATTTCGAGCTGGCATGAAGCATGCATGTGCTTCTTTGCACAAGCCAAAACATCTTTGGCCCCTTTACGCAGTAAACGCCTGTGAGGATGATACTGGCCCGAAAAAGGCTGCGGCACAGACGGAAGCAGCTTCTGAGGAGGCTCAAGAGAAGAAAAAACGTGAGGACCGAGCAGTTGTAAACTAAAGTCTTTACCGACGCAACCACAATGAAGCGTTATTTGTAATAACATCAAAAGTTTTGACCCTTACGTGCTTGGAAGCACGTATGGATTCTACCTGAGGTGAGGCATCGGGAATATTGGACTTTCGCTCTGTAATCTCGACGTTGGGTGCCACCAACAATTTGTTGGTGATCAAGCCAAAATTTGGGTTGAATGGAAGCACAAAGTTCAAATTTGTGCTTCAATTTAACTATAAATCAACTGCTACTAGCAGCAGCATTTTTGGTGTAAGTAAGACCAGGTACAAATCAAATAATGATGATGTCAACAGTTGGAATATCCTTCCAATCACTCTGCCCACTTCCATCCTCAACTCCACTCAACGTCTGTCCCTCTTCCAACCCTACCCTCGATCTCTCTTTGAACAATAGGGGATTCATCCAATCTTCTTTCATGAGCATGACATGCCCAAGCCTCTCGTATAACCCTGCCTCCTTCGCTATAGGCGTCAGGATCAGACACTGTGTCATCTTATCCTCGTATGAAGTTACAACTGGAAGCAAAGAAATTTCTTTGTCCAACATCGCAAGATCCATCGTATCGGGATGCGTTAGACTAGAAATTTTCTCATGTCCTCCGACTTCTCCATCGAAGTTAACTTGATATCTCCGCCAATCGCAAACGCTGTACATGTTGGCCAGCGACCACATAGCTGCTTTGAGTTGGCCTCGGATCTGCATAATACCAGACCCCGGAACAATGTCTCCAGTTGGAAAATTTGGATCCACGCTGTCAACGGCCACATACAAAACCTCGATATGATGTTTGCACTTATTGGGTTCATCTAGTCCAAAAGTACTCTTCAATCTACCAAGGAGCGGGGTCGAACCTGAGCTACATGGTATCGCATTGGTACGCACACCGGTTCCATTGACGGACATCCAGGACCATGTGGGTGCAACACATGGTATCGGCCTGTATAAGTCACCACTCGAGCCCTCATTGTGCCAAAGCAGCTCATGTATAATATTCGAACGCCAAAGGCCAGCCACATAGTTATCCTTTAGCAGATCCTGAAGTTTATTCGCAACACCAGATAAAGCAATTGGCCTATCGGTGTCCTTCGTGAGACTAGCCGCAGAATACTCCCTTACGACGCTCTCCCACATTTTCCTAGATTCAACGTCTTTGTGACAGAACCGTACTGCGGGTTCACCCACCTGTAATGGCATTTTGCCAGCTGGAAAAGCCTCGCAAACATGCATTTTCCCACAAACGTAAGATATTTGATGTTCGCCAAAGTAGAGAGACCTAGGAGACAAGAATCGTTCTTGAACTGTCCATGCTCGCCTGGTTAGGGGACAGCAGTCTATGTTCCTCGCTCGCATTCTCATATCATTCAAAGTGAACAGCTTCTGTGGCTCGCTGGGATTCCATGAACACCGAACAAGCGGCGGCATCAAAGTCTTCGGATCTCTATTGATGAAAAGACCTTCCGTCGCGTCAGCAGCATGTGCTGCGAAGATGGTCAAGGCTGCGTTACTGTATACATCAGTCATACTGTGTGCCTCGGCGAGCCAATCTTCACGGGAGTCTTGTTGGATGCAAAGCGAATCAATCCACAAATATTGATACTTCAACCAACGACATACACTGATAGCATCTCGGAATGTTTTGGGTAAGCATGACATCGGAATCCCCTCGGCAAGCTCCTGTGAGTTCTCTGCTGTGAGTGTGAGGAAGTTTCCCTTGCCCCAGCAGTGGCTGAGAGCCACGTAGTGAATTTTGGAGTCCCGAGTCTTTTTGTTCACGATACAAATAGTGTCGGAGTTACCATCGTATCTCACAAGACGGGTAGGCACCCAACTCTGCTTCGGCTGACCAGATATACATTCTGAATGTCCCCGTAAACAATCTCTATGCCACTTCTTGACAAGATTGCGACTGGTTGTTGAGTCAGTCGAAGGTCCAATCCCATGCTTCCCCGTTTTCGCATCCTGTGTAGAAAACTCCAATGCATATGTCGTGACTGCATATAGAGTGTTAGCTTCAGATTGCAATTTCAACGCATAGCAAAGACGCTGAGATAACTTGACCACCGTACATTCTAATGGAATGAAGTAATATTCAACATCATCTTTCATAGCTTCAGCAGAGACCCTCCAGACAAGCCGATCTGGGATTATCCAATCGATAGAACCAACACTGAACTTCACCTTACAATCGGGAACCGTCGAAAGCGAGAGATGATGATCAATGTGAGCACAGAAAGCACAGCCTCTCCAAGATGATTTCCGTATCTCAAATGAAGCAGTACTATGAAAGAATTTTAGTTCCCCATCTGAAGGTAGGGATCCCAATGGAGAGCTGAAGAATTCAGTACACTTTGCACATAAGGTGGAAGGGATGAGCCGATTCATCAGGCTAGGTGCGAAATCATTGCCTAGCTGCTCCATGAATGATTGACATTCGAGAAAGGCTCCTCTAAGGGAGTAGAGTTTGAGGGACGTATAGCAGTTAATTTAGCTTGTGGTTGCAAAACAATCGTAGGCTCTGTCGTCATGTTCGGGTGGACAAACAACCCCCTTACTTAACGGACTCCATTTACCCAGTGAAACGGGATAGGATGCTCGAGGCAGCACGGTCGGGACGTGCAGGTCGAATGGGGCAGAGGGATGAGGGTAAACAACACCCCAACTAGGGCTAACTGCTGGCACTCTCTCGAATAGGCTGGAACTCTTGTAATTGACTCTGGGTGATACTAAAGATGCTATCTAAAATGAATGTATAGTTATAAGCTCCCTTCCAAATTAGGCCAACTTCCTTACATAATCCCTATACTGGTGGGCAGGCCGATACTCCCCACTACACCAGTTAGACATTGGAAATTCCTAATTGGGCTTCGGTTTTAGTATACATGCATATACAGTGGCTGTAAGAATAGAAAAGATTTTTGTCATTAGTCTGATCGAATTAGGGCTCTACTATTCTATCAGACATTGAAGTAGGAAGCCACATAGTTAATCACGAACCAGGAAGGTACGAAAGAGAAGCCTGAATCTGATCCGTTCTTGCCCTATATTATACTAGCAAATGCTCTTTCCCTTTCTGTTGAAATTGTATCCCCATCGCTCTTGCCACCTTATCCGAAGCTATCAACTCCATGTATATGTGGTATCAAAAGGCTGGCAGATACTACGCGTATCTGGCTGATATCCTTTCAATCAATGATTTGTCCAAGAGTGAATGGCTTCAGCGGGGCTGGACGTTTCAGGAACTGATAGCGCCTCGAAGTCTGCATTTCTTCTCTCAGGCCTGGACCGATCTTGCCGAAAAAATGTCTTGCAAATATTCTCGCCTCCGTTACGAAAATATCAGAGGACTTTCTGGAGTACGAGCAGGCGATGGATCAATAAAGCATCGCGCAAAGAATGTCATGGGCCTCTAAACGGAGGACAACTCGACCAGAAGACATGACATATTTTCTGATGGGTATATTTAATGTTAATATGCCGCTCTTGTATGGAGAAGGCGGAGTAAAATCTTTTTTGCGTCTGCAAGAAGAGATAATCAAATACTCGACTGATAATTCGATATTTGCCTGGGTTGACTCAAATCTTCCACTGGGAAGGTTTAATGAACCACATGGGTTACTCGCCCACATCTGTGGGATTCTTTGCTGAGTCGCATAATATTCGAAGTTATCCTCCCATTTTCATACAGAGCCATATTCTATGACAAACCAGGGTCTTCGCATTGAGCTCGGAATGAGTTCCTCGGATGAAGGCCTATATGAGTTTGCTGATATACGTTGTTTCCGTTTATCAGCTCCAACGGTGTTGGTGTAGTCCTGACAAGTCTTAATGGCGGTAGTCCTTTCTTCCGAGTCAGAGTTGATTGTTTACCGGATGAAGATAACATCCGGGCGGAACAGATGCCGATGTGGACTCGCAAAACATGGAGACCCGGGGTACCTCATAAACTGATATATGTCAGACAAGTTTTCGATCAAGAATTACTGGATTCATTTCGTCGGATACATAACGATCGTTTTCACAGAGTAAAAGAGATGTGTTTCAAATTGGATCCGGCTAAGTCTGGTATAATAATCCCCAGAATAACTCTAGATTGATTCAGGGATATTTCAGAAATTGTCTGTTAAAAAATATTGTAGCACTATGAAAGTACGCCGGCTCAATCAATGTTTATATTGAAAAAAGTTATAACGAGCAAAAAAGCAATTGCTATTTTGCAGTCGTGTTACAAATTTTGGAAAAATGAATTTTGTTTTGATTTCTAAACAATGACATGGTGTTTATTCCGCTCAGTGCAACAAATTCTGTTCAGTTTCGATCGTGTATGGATTTTGTGTTCTGTACAAATAGACCATATAATAAAATATTTGAATGATTTTGTTGGAATAGTTGTACGTTTCTTCGAGAATTTTCAAACATCAGTTTTTGGTATTGTTAGTAATTGAATTAAACAGTTTTCAAAGTAAACTATCAATACACCGCACAACGTCGTATCCGTATAGCCGTATCAGATAAGCCAAACACCAGCCGAAATCATTAGAAGATTGAATATCCCCTTGACAATTGAATCAACGAAGTCGTAAAATTTCGAGGATATCATAACGCGCACAGAAAGCCCGATTCCATTTCCCGAAGACATCTACACCACTTTGTCAGCCGATGCAACCAAGAACAATGCATCGAATTGTTAATAAGGGGCGGCGATACATACACATTGGAAGACTTAAGCAGCAAATCCCGACCTGTATACTACCAATGATAATCATAGTGTGTTTGATACCACCATGAGCAAACCACTTATAAGCGTAAAATGTCAAGACAAAACTGAACATGTTTTTGAAAACAAGTAGGCATGTAAATGCCTCGACGGCAATTTCACCTATACAGAAATTAGTCAATCTAGGCATCAGACAGCATTGGATCGTTGGCTAAGAAGGGGAATCGCAGAACTGATACTCACGATGTGCATCAACGATATAAAGAGAAGCAGCAACAGCACCCATAACCATGCCAATAATTAAAAAAGCAAAGAATACATCGGGGATTAGCCACTTGTACTGCATAACATCACTTGCAGTCCATCCGAACCCATAAAGACCCATACAAGCGAAAATAAGCTGAAAGAAGACCAGCAAGAGCCTAAATTCGGGCTCATATTTGCCCCCATTCAGTCGAATCATGACCTTGTTCATGGAATCAGTTAACAGACCCGAGAGAATTAGACCAATGATTGATCCGATGAAAGCGCCTGTGTATAGATATCCTGTTTTATCTTCTTCGAACCAGAGTGGTGGGCCGAGGAATACGATTGCCAGGACAACTCCTATGAAAACGGCCCATCCGATGACAACACCTTGAATAAGACAGGCCTGATCATTCATTAGTTATACTCGATTAGGGTTTTAGTATTCGGGAATTGGGTAATGCACTCACGTAAAGGATTCCCGGGTGCAAGAAAAGCGGAAAAGGACGTAGAAGAAGCTTGAAAAAGTTCTCATCTGTCTTTCGCCCATTGAACAAACTCATTGACTGCAAAAGTGAATCCTTCTGTCGGACAGGCTCTGCAGAAACTTCTGTCCTTGATCGTCCCTGCGCTGCAAGATCCCCCGACACAAAAGCTTTCGCTTCATTACGGGTATCATCAAGGGGTAAATGAGACTCAGTAGAATCACCACGAGCAGCCTTATGCTTGAAATCCGTATTCAGATAATCCGGACGACGATAGGCAGTTTCCGGCACAAAAACGATCATGAATGGGAGGGAGGCCGCGAGAAAAATAGCCACGAAATAAAATGACCATTGCCAACCCATTGTTTTGGTTATTTTACCCACAAATACTGGAGTCAAAAAAGCTGCGCCGAATAAAGAGACATTAGATAGGGCCATTCGTTTCCCTCGTTCCTAAAAAGAAAAAAGTCTAGTGTCAGATGAACTGTACGTTTCGAATTCGGGAATTTCAACTCACATGTACAAAGTAGAGATCCCCGACACAAGCATTGACCAAGGCCTCAAAAGGTGCCAAAGCAACACCTTGGAATATGCGTGCCCAGAGAAGACTATTTTTGTTTTTTCCGCTTCCACCTGCCCAGGCACAGCTTACAATCATCAACACATGACCCAACAAGAACAGATGTCGCTTTCCCCAGACACGGGCAGTGGGAACGATCAGTATCCCCGCTACGCCGACACCACAGAGATGGTATCCCGTGAGGAGGGCAGCTTCTTCAAAGGTAATCTCCTCATAATCGGCGATGGTGACCGTATTTGCAGCCATAATGGAACTGAGAGTTGTACAGAGCACAGTAACGAATGAGAGAATCCCGAGTATGACATCGCGTCGCCAAAGAGGCCAGTTCTAGCGGCACATCGACCATTAGTTCTTTGGTCACTTCACAGTGAGGGGTATGTAGTTTATCGAGAACGAACCAAGGGATCATTTGGGTCGTCTGAAGGTTGCGGTACGAGTACAGTGGGTTCTTTGGTGGTCCAGTCATATTTCAGAGTAGTCCCTGAAGGCCGGTCAATTGAGTCGTGTGCATCTTCGTAGATATTGGAGGTGCCTGTGAATCTCACGCGGAGTTTAGGTTAGTCCTGGAGAGGACAAGCAGGATTGATCGCCTTCTTTCAACTCACCGGGAACCTCGACATTCTGCGCGACGTCTAGGACTCCCAGGCCCATGATGGTATTAGTGGGGGGTGGAATGTGTGTCTGTGCCTGGTGCCTGAAAGATGCGCGAGGTGAGGGTTATGGGGAAAGAAAGAGAAAAGAGAAGTGGAAGTGGAAATAAGATGAGATCTGCCCAGAACTGTCACAATCAACTAATTCGACAGAGACAACATTTCTCTTTCTCCCACTTGGATGAAATAGAGCTCTCCGGCGTTCTAGCTAGAAAATACCAGACTGAGTGAACGAAAAAAAGAGTTCGGAGTAGCCAAGATTGAAATGAGGGGAAATGGGGAATAAGCAACGAATAAATTACTGTCCAGCACTAGTGACCAACCTAGCATGATGCAGGAGGATTGTAGATCACCGAGGGGAGAAAGGGGAACATCACAAGCAGATCTGCTTATTTCAAATGATTGGATGAAAAGAAGATGGACCGAGGTACACATGAACTACTAATTAATTAATTAACCAGTCAATGTAGAGAACAATCCAGAGTTGATCAAATCTGGGGAGACTCCACTGTGGGGGTGTTTACTTAGTATTTGTATTACCAGAACATGTGGAATTAGCAGTATCAGATTCAACCAGACTCAACTATGTATTGTTTTAGATCAACAATGAGTACTATGCAGAGATCAAGAATACAAAATATTACTAGCAGCCAACCACCTCGCAATCTTCCCTTCCCATTCCTCCTTTGTCCACGGTGGTCGATTAAAAACAACAGAAATCCCACTCTTTGCCAGTTCCCCCTTCAATCCACTAATACGATCCCAAGGATACCCATAATCCTCCGGATAATTCCCGTATTTATGCGGGTACGCACTGAGCGGATTAAACAATATCTCAATAGTCTTCAACCTCGATCCTCTCTCCTTCGCAGCTTGTCCCAAACACCGGAGCCAATTAACCTCTTTCTCGCCAAAATTGTTGATGAGACAACAGCCCAGAATCCCGAAGGACATGCCGAAGGTCGTGAGATTAGGTGAGAGTAGTCGATTTGCATGCGAGGGTTCCCAACGTAAATCGTTGTTCCAGGTATCATCTTCGTCGTTAAGTTGGGTGCGGGAGAGTCGGAGGCTGGAAAGGTTGGGGAAGATTGACGCGTCGAAGTATAGGCCTTGATTGTGGCCGAGGAGGTCGATATATATGGATTGTAATGTATTTTTGTGCGTTGATAGCCATGTTTGTGCATCTCTTAAACTGATGTGACAGACAAGTTTATTTCCCGATGTGTTTATGGTGAAGTCTGTAAGGGTTCGGGGCCAGGAGAGGAATTTTTCAATGGCCTCGGGTGTATCTTTACAATATTTCAATGTGAGAGACGTAAAGGATGCCGTGCGCGATACCTAAATAATGTTAGCACAGTGTCCTCAGCTTTGCATATCTACTTTCGCGGGTACGAACCTCCGAGTCTAGCATTCGGGAGAGGTCATCCAGCTCAGAAGGCCCATTTGCCGTCATAGCCAGTGTCTCCAAAGAAGGAAAATTGATATATTCCATAGCCTCCGCAAGAGAAAGCCCTCTATATGTATCTTCATCGCCATCAATTAGGAATTCCTTTAACAGCGTCATACTCTGACCAGCATTATAAATCAAACCCAGAGCATTAGCCCGCTGCTTCTCAGAAACTTCCTCATGGAATCCGCCATAGAAGCGAAGAGATCGAGTTCGCGAAAACCACGACACAAGATCACGGGCAACATTGAAATCTTCATCCTTGGTCTCTGCTTGATCATCTATGATGATTTCAAGGGAGTGGCACTTGGAGCGTAGAGGTGGATTGTCTCGAAGCACACGATGCAAGGCTCGAGCTCGACGACAGGGTGGTACGATACTGCAGTCTTTGATACATGATGGACAGCACAGTTCGTGGTAGAATGTAATATCCTCGTATAAGAATGGAGTAGATAGTCGGTGGAAACGCCGGCATACGAGTGCTAGTGATCTGAGCTCACTATATATGCGCTTTGGGGAATAGGCGCCTTCATTGGAAATGTTTCGGTTTAGAGTGCTTTGTTCGAGAATATGAAGGAGGATTTCCTCCGGGAGATTCCCAAGTGAAGGTGATGAGGATGGAGAAGCCTGTTAAATTACTTAGTTCTTCGAGTTGCTTGATGTATTTATTGGGCTGATACCTACCATTAGGAGCCCCGAGTGAGGTCAGTTATAATAAAATCAGACTACACTATTCGAATTCGAGGAATTATCGGATTGTATTGAAAAAAGAAAAAAAAAAGAAATGCGATGGGTTGAAGTGATGAGATGATATGAGGACCTTCAGGGCCAGTGATGCGCAAGTACCTTGTAGCATCCTCATCTCCACTGATCGAATCGATCCGGTTTTGGAAGAAATGTTGAATGGTTACTGCTATGTTCTCATGGGGTCAAAGAATATTCATTCTTTTACATGGTATCATATTACACTAATGTACATGTGCATTAACTATAGTCGAGTGCTTATTGTGTATCTAACAAGGGCCACGCCAATACACACTAACCCCACACTGTACTGTCTGGGCTTTAATCGACGCCGCTTTTATGAGGACATGACTAATCCTGATCGCCAGTGTCAAAAGTTCTTCATTCATTCGTTCAGTGTTGTTAATTTAGCATTTATTCAATATGTAGTACAATTTAAGTACCTTTCATTATACTAGATCTCATCAAAAGTTGATTTCAATTTTAATTTAACGGTTTTCAAGGTCCAGATAAGATGAGCATGGCCGGAAACGTTGCGAACATAATGTTTGAGATATTCATACTTTTGAACCGGACGTGCCATCTCTGAAGTTTTTATTCAGACATCCAAACAGACAGTCTACAGTTGGATGCCAGCTAAAAAATAAAATAAAGAATTGACAGCAGTTTTAACTTCCGGTTGAAGCTAAAGATAAGCGTCACGTGCGCCCGTTTGTACATGGTCAAGACATCTACCCCAAGTACCCCTCTAACTCATCCCCCAAAGGACACGGACAAAATGAATGAAACCACTAACATCGCAGCCACGACAATCAATGGGATTGACCAGCGCCGTCCATTTCCCTGTGACCAATGCGCCAAGTTCTTCACGCGGAGTGCAAGTACCCCACAACTTTCTCTCTTCATTGTCTAGCTCTAATGCGGATCTGCAGGAGAATCTCCAACGGCATAAGCGCGCACGTAAGTGTGCATAAAAATCCGGAATCTTTATTTGAGCTAACTGAAATTGATATTCACAAGGGCACGGCGGCATCTTGCGTAAGAACTACCAATGTCACAGATGCTTAGCTCGGTTCTCTCGAAGGTATTATTCGAATGTTTTCATTCTTTCCCAGGCAGTGCAATGACACTGACAATTTTGCAGCGATGTATATAAGAGGCATGGTGATCGTTGTCGTGCGATGGAAGCTCGACTTGAAACTCAGTCATCTCAGCCACAGGCATCGTGGGGGGACATACCAAGTATTGATACACCCCGGACAATGGTGGGCATAGTATCGCCTTTGACTGCCACTCACAACCCAGCCGAAGGGGTCGCGATCGAGCAAACCTTTTCAGAAGAGAATAGTCCATTAGCTACCGATGCAGCCCTAACTTACTCTTCCTCTTCCTCGCCGGGGTAGGCTCAATAACCTAATACTAATATGTCAACTCCTTCTCGATGTCTTGCCACGGGAGAGTGCTGACTTATAGGCTCGAAATACGTGGCTAATGATCGAAAATAACTCACAGAAGCAACACTCATCATGAGGAAATATATGTGAAGCAGTACTTCGAGAATTTCCACCCATCTTTCCCTCTATTGCATCGACCAACATTTGCCGTATCCTCGACACCCAAACTACTACTGAGAGCCGTAACTGTCATTGGGAGCTTATTTTCCCCTCAGACCTACAACCAAGACGAAGCCCAAGCTCTGAGTAGCTGGCGTCAAGATGTGTGGCAAAGTGGACAGGAAGAGCTTCAGCAAATTGTATATGAAATTCCCCTTCTTTTGTATCGTGGGAGAGATGTCCTAATCGAGAGTGCTCTACTAGGTATCCTCGAATCTCAGTGAAATCAGACAGCCTTGGGCTATGCAAGCCTGGCTTCTCTACATAATTTATGGGGTGTATGCAAGCGAAGCAAGCTACTTCGAAACCGCAAGAAAGAGGCTTCGGCAACTTGTCGATGTTTGTATCGTCTTCTTTGATTCCATTTCCTCTATCAGCTAGACTTACCTTTCATATAGGCCGTACACGAAATTGGCTTGTTCCAACAGGGTATTGCTATACCAGATGCTCAGTCTTGGATGTACCAACTTGATTTCGATTCAACCAGGGATGAATCACAGTCTCTATATTCACGTTGGACATGTTACATCACGACTGAATCGATGAGATTGTCATTGTACACTCTAGTCTTCCTTGACTCACACGCATTTTCGTCCTGCAACTCTCGTCCCTTGATGTCACCAATGGAGCTTGGCTGGGAACTTCCCTTTCCTATCAGCCTATGGGAAGCCAAAAACTCGCATATATGGTTTCTGCGATTCAACGAGAACTTTGATATTTCAACACTTTCACTGGCCAATAGTTTCTTACACGCACCACGCGGTTTGGGGACAACTTCCTTAACGATTGCTACTCAGCAACTCATGACTCAAACACCAGACCCGGAACTTTTGACTGCATTAGAAGCGTCTCCCTTTGCTGCATTTTTTGTCCTGGTAAACATCGGCGCTTTAGTGCGGGATTTTACGAGATGTTACTATCAAATGCCGCCTAGTCCAGCAGATCCAAATCCGTATCATATACTAACCCAAGCACAGAACAAACAAGTCCACACTGCAATAGAAGCAATCGCGAAGATCGTCAAGAAACAAGCTTACACTGGCGACAGTCCCCAATTTCTCCTCTGGAGAACGAATGAGCTCTTTATTTCTTCTTTGAAGATCAGCTTATGTCGCCCCGATCAGCTATTGGTAGCAGGCATTGTAGATAACAGCTTGATAGCTGGCATGGCTGCTTCGACTCACCTAACTCAAGGCAATCTTGTCGCGATCCGGCGATCAGCTCCTCTTGTCTCTCATCATGTCGGTGGCGACGAGGGTATAGTGGCTCTTCTGAAAGATTTATCGGTCGCATCGTCCAGTATATTTGGAGAGGAGCAGGACAAAGTTGTACGAGAGGCACCATGGGTAACTGTTGTCAGCTATGGTGCTTTGTTATGTATTTGGGGGGCTCTCAAGCGCGCAAGTACCGATATACGCCATCATTTGAATACCTTCAACGAACTTCCCATGACATCGGAATCTTGCATGTTGATCTTCAACACGCTCATGGAGTCCGTTCTTCTTTACTCTACCACAGAGAATGACTGGACAAGAGACTCCCGTTTGTGGACTACAGACCGGGAAGCTTTTATTAGCTTACTCGACAACAGCGACTCACTAATTGTCAATTTGATCAAGACGTTCTGTCACCGAAGGTCGTTGTGGGGCATTGGACCTTCAATGCTGGCTGTGTTGGGCGAGATCCCCGGTACTGGAGTGGAGTGAACTGCAGAGCGGGGAATATTGTTATCGGAAATTGTGAATTGGGTAGTGAAGCTAATCAAAGTGAGTGGAGGATCAGTTCGCGGTGGAATGTGGACGTTGAAGACGCCGAGTGGAGCTCCATACGCCCAGAACGGGAGTCTATCGTTATAAGCTTTCAAAACAACAATCAAAGCTCAACGAGAAAGAAAAGCGAGCTACCTGTACCAGTATAGGCTTTCAAGAAACTTGAGAAGTTTCAAGCGACTGTAATTAAAGAGTGAAAATGTCATCATCTAAACCGAGGATCGGCTGGGTATGTTATACTCTCATGGTTGATCTCATTCACTAATTGGGGCAGTATGGCCTAGGATCTATGGGACTGGGAATGTCACTCAATCTGCAAAAACATCTCAGGAAGAACAATTTATCGCCCCTTTTCTACAGCAACCGCACTTTGTCAAAGGGTGATATTCTTCGCGATGAGGGTGCGATACCTAAAGAGAGATTCGAAGAGGTCGTCCAGTCTACGGACGTGATCTTTACAATGGTAAGACCAATCCATTATAACATTGTGTGCGATTGACTGATTAAGGGGAATAGATATCCACGGATGACGTTCTTATTGACCTGGTAAACAAGGCCTTGGTCGGTGGCGACGCGTTGAGAGGCAAGATCTTCGTAGACACGTCTACTATCCACCCAGACACGTCAGAATGGGCCAGATCGCATCTCAAAGAATATGGTGCGGCTTTTATAGCAGCTCCTGTCTTCGGTGCCAGCGCAGTCGCAGCCGCCGGGAAGTTGATATTCGCGGTTTCAGGGCCTGCTACGGCAGTTGAAACAATCAGACCACTTATCATGAATATTATGGGACGCAGTATCATTAACATGGGAGAAGATGTACGAAAATCCAGTCTTCTCAAAATATCCGGGTGGGTATTCCACATTATCTGAATTATAACGATCTAGCACGACAATGCTAATATATCATTTTTCTAGAAATGTCCTTGTGATCAGTTTCATGGAAGTAATTGCCGAAGCACAGGTATTTGCTGAAGTTACGGGGATTGGAACTCAACAGTTGGAAGAATTTATTGGAAATATGTTTGGTCCTGTACTGGAAAGCTATTCGAAGCGTATAACTACTGGTGCGTATGCACCGCCGCTAGACACGTCTCCCGGGTTTGCGGCAGCTCTTGCGAGCAAAGATATCAAACACGCTCTGTCTATCGCTGCAAGTCATGGAACTCGTTTACCAACGCTCGAAGTTGCGTCTCGTCGACTTGCATCGGCACGGGAGTATGCTGGTGAGTGCTTGGATAGTTCTGCTATTTATGGAACTGGAAGGATGGAAGCGGGTCTACCGTTTTGGAGCGAAAACAGTCGACAGGGGAATTAAGTCTTTGTGTTTCTAGTCTTGATAATTTTATTTCTTCTGAATCACATAGTATATTCAATACTTACTCCACGTCTATGGCTAAACGCACCAAAGAGATAAGCAGCGATAGGCTAGATCCATCTTATAACTCAACTCAATCCATTGGGTTGAGTTATAAGATGAATGCCCGCACAGCTGTCTGGGCAGATACTTTGATATTCTAGAGCTTTGCTGCAGCTTACGTATAAGCCAGAAAAAGCTCCTATTAAATTGTTATCTCTGCATCCTCTGGGTGGTCTCCGCGTAACAACTCTAACCCTCCGTGATAAGACCGATAAGACCGTCCACTCACAAGATGGAGCTCCACCAGAACTTGTCCACCTCCACAAATTCTGGGGTACAGCTTGAAGCTTGGCTGATTTCCCCATAGGCTCTTTGATAGCTCACTCGATAACCCTGCCAATTACCTAGTATCAGGCGAGGGATTTAAAGACAAAGCCATGACTAGATGACACTCGTATTCGGAGCTGACAGCTCGAATTTACAGAGCTGCATCGTGTTGAAACAATATGACGACAGGGCCAACTGATTTGAAGTTGAGTGAGCTTCCATCCAAGATCGATGCGGAGCAATCGGTTATGGATGTCCAAGATGGGGACTTGAAGCAGCACGAGATTCGTGACCTTGATCCTGCTCTGCAGTTTATGAATGCGGAGGAGATCGAATATTCCTCCGAAGAGGCCGACCAGGTTTTGTCCAAGATCGATCGAGTCCTTATGCCTTTACTCTGTTGGGTTTATTTGATTCAATTTGCCGATAAAACATCTTTGAATTATGCTTCTCTTATGGGTATCCGCGAAGACACTCATTTGGATCCAAACTCGCAGCAATATAGCTGGGTTTCGAGCATCTTCTATGCTGGGTACATATGTTGGGAGTAGGTTTTTTCCCCTATCACTATCTTATTTCACACGCTAATGTATGTGAAAATCTTAGATTTCCAACGACGTATCTACTTCGTCGTCTGCCCCTGGGCAAGTACACGTCATTCAATATCCTGCTCTGGGGCATTGCACTCGTCTGTCACGCAGTGACTCATAACTATGCGAGTTTACTCTGCGTCCGTTTCTTCCTAGGCGCATTCGAAGCCACAGTCACACCGGCCTTCGTCCTATTCACCTCCTGCTGGTATAAACAAGAGGAACAAGCCAGGAGAATGGGCCTTTGGCTCAGTTGCAACGGATTGGCCCAGCTACTCATTGGACCCGTTGCCTACGGCCTAGCCGGCGTGCAAGGAACGTCCATCGCCGTGTGGAAAATCCTCTTTCTTGTTCTGGGTCTACCAACTGTCGTAACAGGTATCATATATTTCTGGTACATGCCAGACAATCAAGTTCAAGCACGATTCCTAAACCATCGCGAGAAACTCATTGCCATTGATCGCATTCGGGGGAATTTTCAAGGAATCGGAAATCAAACCTGGAAATGGTCACAATTCTTTGAAGCATTCCGTGATCCGCGTACATATCTTTACGTCCTCTTCTCGCTTCTGATGAATATTCCTAACGGGGGAATCACCACGTTTGGATCGATCATCATCAGTTCCTTTGGATTCTCAAATCGGATGTCTCTCATTCTCAACATGCCAATGGGCCTCGTGGACATCGCTTGTAAGATAGGGTTAACCTATCTCTCCGACCGATTCCTTGATCGCACCCTCTTTGCAATAATCGCCATTTTAATTCCCATGGTGGGTGGTATCATGATGATCGTGATACCACTTCATGCGAAGGCTGGCTTGCTGGTTGGATACTACTTAATCGGAGCTGCTGGAACTGCATGGTGTCTAGTTATGGTGATGATCTCCAACAACACCCTAGGATACACCAAGAAAGCCACAGTAAATGGCCTCCAGATTGTGGCTTATGCTGCCGGAAATTGGATTGGACCCCAGACATTCCGATCAACTGAGTCACCGGAGTATTTCAATGGCAAGTTGATGGTCGCTGTCATGTACGCTTTGGCAGCAATTACCCTGGTGGCAATTCGAGTGATCAATATCGTAGAGAATAAAAGACGGAACCGGAAAGCGATGGAGAACCCTGATCTCGCACATGCTATCCCTGGCTCTGAATTTCTAGGTTTGACGGATTTTGAACAGCCTGCCTTTCGCTATATACTGTGATCTCTTGCGTTTGTCTGGGACTAGTGGCCCTAGCTATTTTGTGTTCGAGTCTTTTCTTCAATTTATCAGAAATTGGACGCTTAAGTGGAGATTACTAGCTTACCGAGATATATGACGCTATTATTTCCATTGATGAAATACCTCTAATAAAACACTTACCGCTCCCAAATGAATTCTACGTTTATCCGATAAATGCTTGATCAACTCCGAGTCTAAACACAAGTCAGCCTTGGAGTAAAATAATAGTGGACTGGGATATCTACTGAAAGATCCAAAATCTCGGGTTGATCAGCATGAATGATAGATATCATGTAGTATAAGCTTAGGCATCAGCCATCTAGGTCTTTTATCATTTGTAATTCAAAGCTCTGATTTTTGATACGCTGAGAACAAGATCAATTTCTCTTTCTGCTAGATATATGTGTACTACATACTACGCGATATCATCAAATGCGATAGAAACAAAAAAGATAATTCATTCGATTTGGAAAAGAAAATATGTCAAACTACGTACACTCCTATACCTCCTCTGCCAAGCTCTGATTTGCAGCCACACTACCGTTGGCAATAGGAATAAACGACGGCATGACCTTCGATCGATCCAAGCTGGAATCATTCATCCGCCCAGGGATTCCATATCCACCACCACCGGGAGTTTCAATGACAAACCTGTCTCCGGGCTGAACGCATACTGAATTCTTTCCACCAACAGAGATGTGTCGACCAGCCTTGGTAATCCACGTATTTTTTCCACGCTTTCCATTTGAACCACCTGCCATGCCATAAGGCGTGAAACTACGGCGTTCTGAAAGAATAGAAACAGACATCGGCAATCGCATCTCAATATCTCGGATGACACCCTCGCCCCCAGGATACATTCCAGCACCGCCACTTCCACTGCGAAGAGAGAAGCGACGCAGAATAACTGGATAGCGTCGCTCAAGTGATTCGGGGTCGGTAATGCGTGTATTGGTCATATTTGTATGTACGCCGCTTGTACCAGCCCAGCTGGGGCCACCACCACTTCCACCAGCGATGGTTTCATAGTATCCGAATCCGTTCTCTCCATCATTTCCGAAAGTGAAATTATTCATGCAGCCTTGACTGGCAGCACAAACTTCGAAGCTCTTGAAAATAACGTCGACGATTCGCTGCGAGGTTAATACATTACCAGCACAGACTGCAGCTTCGAAACTCGGTCGTAATAGTGATCCTTCAGGGATGACGATCTTGATGGGCTTTATGCAGCCTTGATTGAGGGGAATGTCGGAGTCAACCATACAACGTAAGGCGAATATGACCGCCGAGTTACAAATCGCAATTGGAGCATTCCAATTTCCTGTAATTCATCAGTTCTTTGTGTATTTCCACGATGACCTAGCAGTGTCGGCTTACCATAAACCTCTGGGCCTGTCCCGGTAAAGTCGAAAATCGCGGAACCATCTGATGGGTCAATCGTTACTTTGAGCATGATCGGGGTTCCGTCATCCATGTAATCGACCGCATATATCTCTTTTCCACCACGATCTTGGGCAATTCGTTTCAGGAGGTTCCTCACAGCAAGCTCTGCCGAGTCTTGAATCGCTCGCATATACATCTACTTTAGTTAGCTTTCGTCGTTGCTTCCTGCATAAAAGAATTATTACCTGAACCACGCCCATGGAGTACTCCTCAATCAGTTGCCGCACAAGACGAATGCCACAATGGTTTGCAGCAACCTGTGCTTTCAAATCTGTGACATTATCCTGGAAACACCGTGATCCACTAGACCCCGGGAAACTTCGAGGCTCTACACACAGTCTGTGATGAAGCTCTTTCTCATCAAAGTGACCAGCGCGTACTAGCAAGTACGAGTCAAAGATAGCACCTTCTTGAGACAGAACTTTTGATAAGGGTGGCATGGAGCCTGGAAGTATACCGCCGACCTAGAAGAAAACATTAGTCAATCTATTTATCAACCAGGACATTAAAACAACTTACGTCGGCATGGTGACCGCGCGAAGCAGCCCAGAAGATTATTTCTTTTCCATCGACGTCAAAAACAGGTGTAATTACGGTGAGATCTGGAAGGTGAACACCACCAAATGCTGCAATGCATCGCATTAGCTTTTTCAAACACTCGCAAATTCGATTCGAGGTACCTACCCGGTGTGTTGGAAAGCAAAACATCACCGTCCCGAAGCTTATCCTTCCACTCAGAAATCTGCGATCTGACTGCAAATGCCATACTCCCAATCATAGCTGGTACATGGGGTGCGTTGGCGACCAGATCTCCCTCCGGCGTGAAAATCGCACACGTGAAATCCAACCTCTCTTTGATATTTGCACTGATACTGACATTTTGCAAAACACGTCCCATTTGCTCCGCAACGCCCATAAAACGATGGCGGAAAATGGACAGCTGGACTGGATCGATGCCTTCTGCGCTTGTCATTTTCGAGCCTGGAGAATTCATGTCCAGAACTAGTATATCTTGTGTCAATCTCGCTTTGGAATGTGGACTGACCAAGATTGTCTGGGTTTTGTCAATCACGAGGGCAGGTCCTGAGATCTCACTCCCATCTTTCAGGTTGTCAAAATGGTATACCGGTGTGTCCACCCATCCGATTTCGTTGAAGTAAGTGGATTTGCACGATTTGGGGATTGCAGAAAATGGCCCAGGAGCCTGCTTGGGATTTGAATCCAGAGGTGTGATTGAGGGTGAGAATGCACCGGTCCCAATAGCTCGAACGCGAATAGTATCAACATATACCGCGCGGTTACTAGGGGTAAATCCAAACTGCTGATGGTGGGCTTTAATAAAGGCTTCGCGAGGATTCTGTGAATTTTCCAAGGATATCATGATTGCAGTCTCGCTACCATCGTATCTCATATTCAAGAAACGGCGAGTTTCAACTTTATTGAAAGGTTGCATAGAATCATTACCACGGACAACCTCTTCCAGGGCATCCACGTCGCTATATATCGTTTGGAACGTAGAATCGTCAAAGGCTTTTGTGCATACCCGTTCTTCTTCGTGCACAAGATCTGCCAGTCCGATTCCATACGCAGAAAGAATGGAAGAGTACTTATGAATCAACACTCTCTTGATCCCCAGGGCTTCGGCGATAGCACATGCATGCTGACCTCCTGCACCACCAAATGACGCGAGATGATGCTTTGCAACATCATGTCCCTTTGCTTCGGTCAAACTGCGAATGGGCCCGCACATTGCCGAGTTGGCGACTTGGAGGAAGCTGCGAATAAATTCTTAGTGGCCATGTCTGATAATTTTATGCTTCGATATGCTCACCCATCTGCAACCTCCGCCCATGTCAATGATTTACCTGTCTCTGCGTTGATTCTTTGAGTGAGATCTTCGAATTTCGCGAGAACAATCTCTCGGTCCAATGGTTCATCCTCGTTTATCCCAAAAACTGAGGGAAACTCCTCTGGAAGCAACCGACCGAGCGCCAAGTTGGCATCAGTCACAGTTAAAGGACCTCCCTTGCGGTAGCAGGCTGGTCCTGGATTAGAGGCAGCGCTTTCGGGGCCGACGGCCATAAGACCATCTCTCCATGCCAGTATACTTCCTCCGCCAGCTGCAATAGTATTAATATTCAGTTGTGGGGTTTGAATCGAAATGCCCGCAGTCGCTGTTTCGAAAATGTGATCCAGTTCCCCGTCATATCGACTAACGTCGGTGCTAGTACCTCCCATGTCAAATCCAATGATAGGGGTTTTTGCATTCTGTTCTGTATCAAAGCAAGTCTGAGAGAATCCAATAACGCCTCCTGCTGGTCCAGAGAGGATAGAGTGTAGGCCCGAGAGTTTCGAAGAAGATACCAATCCGCCATCTGACTGCATAAATTCCAACCGGGTCCCAGATTCTTCGAAATTCGGGAAATTCTTCGAAAATTGTTGCAGATACTGTTCGATATTCGGGGTTAGATATGCGTCAACCACAGTAGAGTTTCCGCGAGGAACAAGCTTTGGTCTTGGCGAGGTTTGATGAGAGAGGGCAATGTATTTGAACCCAATCTCCAATGCTAGATCGCGAATTTGCAATTCATGAGTTGGGAAAATATAGGAATGCATCAGACACACTGCTAGCGATCGGTAGCCTTCGCTGTATATATTTTGTAAATATTCCCGAGTACTTGTCAAGTCGATAGGGGAAATCACTCGGACGGTCTCGCCAAAGGTAGTTGTAGTGATTGCCGACTCGACGGAGTCTGGAAATTGCAATTTCACAGTACGGAGATTAGAATCACTGCACGCTTCAACTACCACACGCTCTTTCACTTCATAGACATCTGAGTATAACGGTTTCGATCTGCGGATAGACAGATCGAACATGTAGGGTCGGCTTTGGTTGCCAATATACAAGACGTCTTTGAAGCCCTCGGTGATAAGTAGGGCTGTTCGTTCACCTTTGCGCTCGAGTAACGCATTGGTAGCAACCGTTGTTCCCATACGGATCCATTCTGTTTAGTCCTAAGCGAAGATTCTCAAGATATGTCTGGGTGATAATTCTTACCAACATCCGTAAGGTCTAGTTCAGAGCCGCGTGGAATTGTAGTTTTATGATAGATCTCCAGCACGCGACGGATTGCTTCAGTCGGCGCGTCATCATAATTTTTGGGATCGACGGACAAGATTTTGACGAGAATATCTTCCCCATTGACCACCTTGCAAATGCAATCGGTGAAGGTTCCTCCGCGATCTACTCACGCCAGTCAATTAATGCATTGCACCAATAGATCAACATGGGTGAACTTCAACACTCACCAATTGAAATGCGCAATGGCTTTTTGTTGATATTTTCAGGCATATTCAATTTTGATATGAGGTGAAGCTGAGGAGAATTTCGAGTTGATATTCGATCATCACGGACATGGAACAGATAAGCGGGTGTATTTGAGGTCTTGGGTACTAGCTTATTATGAACCAAAGGTACGACATGATGGCTTTGAACAAAAACTGAAGATCATCTACCCTATTCCACTCCCCCCACCTCGTGCATCTCTCCGCAGTGGAGGAGTGGAGGTGGTGGAGAGGGAAAGGAAGAGGAGCAAGAGTGCTGCAAAAGAAGATGGCGATAAGATGCATGGTGGAGCTCCACCATTCCACCAAGACAGAGTCAGTTTGGAAATCCGCAACTCAACATGTTGTCCACCGTCGATTGTGGAAGATAGATCACGACTTATAGATATATCCACAATTTGAAACATGAATCTCATAAATGCACCGAACCGCACCAGTACATCTCCGCGATTTGATGGTTAGAACACTTTGATCACTTTGTGAATACTGCCTTATCTACGCAAAATGGGATCTATCGATACATATCAAGAGCTTTCAGCGACCAATGGAAATGGAGTTGAGATAAAGCCTTATGAAATCGTGGAAGAGCCAAGCCGATGCCATCGCAAAATCCGAATCATTGTGATCGGAGCTGGTGCCAGTGCATTGAACTTTGCACATGATATCGATACAAGCTCGCTGAACACGGAACTTGTTCTTTATGAAAAGAATCCCGAGATAGGTGGTACTTGGTATGAGAATCGTTACCCTGGATGTGGCTGCGACATACCCTCTGTCAACTATCAGTTCTCGTGGGCTCCCTCTTCTGACTGGACCTCCTTGTAAGTTTTGCTTCCGCCCAGAACATAGAAGAAGAAGAAGAAGAAGAAAAAAAAAAGATTTGAATCTATAGCTTACTGTGCAAAGTTACTCGGGTGCCCCTGAGATCCTGAAGTATTTCAAAGACATTGCTGATAAGTACGGGCTGCGAAAATACATTCGCCTGGAGCACAAAGTTGTAGGCGCGTTCTGGGATGATCAGGATCAACACTGGCACGTAAAGATTCAGCGAGGGAATGACCCCAAAGATGTTTTTGAAGACAAAGGACACATTCTGATCAATGCAAGTGGTGTACTCAAGTTAGTACCTTTTTCTTCAAAATTCCTGAAACGGCGATACTGACGCGCCCCAGCAAATGGAAATGGCCTGCAATCAAAGGCTTGGATTCATTCATGGGTCCGAAGCTTCACAGTGCAAACTGGGATGATAACATTCAATTGCAGGGGAAACGTGTGGCGGTTATTGGCTCAGGCTCCTCTGCGGTGCAAATTGTTCCGAACATTCAACCAAGTGAGTCTAGCTAATCGAGAACACAAGATCGAGAATTTTAATGACTCGTACAGGGGTATCAACTCTTAAATGTTTCATTCGCAGTGCCTCATGGGTAACTGCCGGTTTTGGTCAGCGATTTGCAGGAAAGGGAGGATCAAATTTCAAATGTAGTGCTGCCCCTGGAACAAGTTCTATCAAGAACGAGTGAAAACAAATCATACTGACAAAAGCAGATAACGAGAAGCAACGACAAATCTTAAAGAATGATCCTCAAAAGTACCTGGCCTACCGCAAGAAGATAGAGTCAGAGTTAAACTCCCGGTTTCGATTCATTCTCAACGGGTCTGAAGAACAAGCCAATGCGCGAGCTGTAAGCCCCCATCCCAATCAGTATAATATTTACCATGATGGCTTTTAACTTATACGACGAAAATGAAATAGAATGCGGAGAAAGATATGCGAATCAAGCTAGCTCATCATCCAGAGATCGCAGACGCCATTGTTCCAAAGGACTTTGCAGTAGGCTGCCGAAGACCTACACCGGGAAATGGTTACCTTGAGGCACTTTGTAGCGATAACACCGAGGTTGTCACTCAATCAATTGAAGGAATTACCCCCAATGGTATCAAAACGGCGGATGGAGTTGAGCACGAGGTCGATGTTATCGTGTGTGCCACCGGTTTTGATGTCAGTTGGCGACCTTCATATCCAACAATCGGCCGCAAATCTCGCAGTTTGAGTGAAGAGTGGAAGGATATTCCAAGAACTTATCTCTCTATTACAGTCCCGCATTTCCCCAACTACCTCAGTGAGTCTATCTTTACTGCCTGAGTCCTAGAATGCCGAAATCACTAACCTGTTTGGACAGTCTTTAACGGACCCTTCGGCCCCTACGGTCATGGAAGTTTCCTCCCGATTACAGAGACTATCTCGAATCATTTCGTCCAAATTCTAGAGAAAATGTCATCGGAAGGCGTGACATCTTTCGAACCCAAGACCGAGGCAGTGAAGGATTTCTTTGAACATCACCGAACCTTCATGCCTCGGACCGCTTGGACATCTCCATGTCGTTCATGGTTCAAACAAGGTACGATCGATGGTGAGGTCATGATGTGGCCGGGCTCAAGAATTCATTTCTTTGAGACTATGAAGCAGCCGCGTTGGGAAGATTATAATCTCAAATATACGACTTCCAACAGATTTGGTTATCTGGGGAATGGGTTTGCCGCGCGCGAGTTTGATGGGAGCGATTTATCGTGGTATTTGGGTACTATTGAAGGGAATGAGAAGGCGTATCTTCCCGATGAGGATTTTCAGGACTTCATGGTGTATTGAGGTCAGAGTCAAGTCAATCAAGCATGTTTTTTCAGTGGTTTGGCTTGCAGGGTAAATATTCTGAATATAATATGAGCAGTTACCTTTGTTCGTATAGTGGAATTGATTTATCTGGTTCTATATGATCAAAATCTCAGAGCAACAAAGTCCTGTGTATAATACCCCGAGGATTGATTAGTTCATTATATTCGATCGAGTAGACTCGTTGGTAAGTCTATCAACTGCTGCTTTTCAAATAATGAATTTGTTATCTTCATTGGGAGAAGGCCGGGGAGCCCCAGGAAAAGAAAAGACTTGGAATTCCTGAACTTTAGTAGTAAAGGAGATCGGAACGAGCAGGGTCTTTGTACTTTCAAGCCTGATTGTGCCTCTATATATAAACCATGGGTTGTCACCACCCTATGTCTTAGTAAGACAAAAATATCATTCGGCACGCCGCTCAACTTCATCGGCCAAGCCATTTTCATATCCAGAATTGGTCTGAAGGGTAATCGATAGTAACACGGCTCATTTAACCTCTTTTCCTACATGAAGTTTAATTCTTCACACTTGGGATCCCCCTGGCACTCAGTACGGTGCAAAGATTTGACCGAAGTATCCGAAGCTGTCCATAAATTGAGCAGCGCCGCTTGACCCTCGCAACCCAGTCCATGAATCACGGCCTGTTGCAACAATTGGAAGGTAGTAGCTGTAAGTTGAAGCGGATAACTATATAGCTGGGCAAGGGTTATTACTTCTTTCTGCTAACCAGTTAGTCCCGTCTATCTCATATATGCAGATCAAAAACCTACCAGTATATCCCGGGTTTGCGTGATAGTAATTCCAGATGCGAAATCACCAGCCATAATATATGGCGCAACCTTTTTGAAGGACTCACTCACACCGGCAGCATTTGAAATAATCGATGTGAGAGTCTCAGTCGAAATGCCGAGTTTGTTCCCAAGAGCCAGTGCTTCAATCGCCGCTACTGTATGGACGGTCTCTAAAAGTCGACATACGAGCTCAGATACGTCTGAACCCGCCGGGTTCTGGAAATGAGTTGCCTCCGAAACCAAGGATGGGGCTTTTCCTAGGAAAATTCGAACAAGACTCGCATCGTCGTCCTTTTCGTATCCCATCCGATCGGCATATTGGAAAAGTCGCTCTGTTGCAGATGCAATGTAAAGAGGAATATCCCGAAGAAGACCTTCTGACGCTACGATGCCCTGATATAAATTTTAATATGAAATGTTCATTGTCCTCTCGCTGAAGATACAAGGGGAGTTTCCATGGGAGAGAAACGACTTACCATATCTTTCACAAAAATACTAATAGCCGAGTGAGGTGTCCAATCGTCGGATAACATATGCGGTACTCGATTCTCGAACATCCAACTCCACGCCGGACTTTTGAGGGCCATTTCATATATTTCTTTCGTATTCACTCCCAAAGTTGCAGCTAATCCCATTGCTTCCGCAGACACAGCAATATGAACACCAGCTAGGTGCTGATTGACAAGTTTGACCTTATTCGCAGCGCCCAATCCACCCTCAATCTCATACAAATTCTCGCTCATCGACGTCAGAAGTGGCTGGGCGATATTTAAAACATCGATCGGACCCGATGACAGGATAGTCAACGTTCCTCGCGCAGCCCGTATCGTTCCACCGGACACAGGACAATCTAACAACTGTACATCCGATCTTTGAAAATCTTGATGAATACGCTCTAACATTTGCACCGGAAACCTTGGAGCAACAGTCGAGCACAGTATAACAATTGCATTTGAAGAAAGCCCAAATACTGCCCCCATTGACTCGGCGAAAAATGCATCCTCGATCTGTTTGGAGTTTGCAACCATGCATATCACGAATGATGCTTTTTGGACGCATTCTCGTGGACTTTCAGCGGCCGTTCCACCCATTGCAAGCAGTTTCTCGAGGGCCATGGGATTGACATCGAAACCGGTTACGACGAATCCGTCTTCGAGTAAATGCGTGGCCATTCCCATGCCCATGGCGCCTAGGCCTATGAAAGCGATTTTTGTTTTTGAAGCCATTGTGGTCACTGGTTTGTTCGTTGATGAGTGTTGATATCGATTTCGTGGATATATTGATAAAGCAGCCCTGCTCAGTCTATGCGAGATCCAGCGTTCTGACTAAATATGACCAATTTCGCTCAAGTGGACTATTTTGGAGGGTTCTATGATATTTTTACTAAATCTTCCACTACTACGACGGCTTCCAACTTGATATCGCAAGATCTACTAGATCTCAATTAGTAATTGAATTGTCGGGAAGAGTATTAAGAATGAGCTCCACCGGAGCACTCCACCACTTCACTCCACCACTCCACCACTTATTCTGCCGGCTATTCTCTCCGTTTTCTACATCATCAGCCATGCATAAGATTACTCTAAGTGTCAGATAACACAGAGTGCATGATCGCTTGTCTCCAAGTAAACTGGGAATGAAATTCATGCATTATGCGCACATTTACTGCATAAGTCTGGAGTTGATAATTCACAATCCTTTCAATAAAAGTGTCTTGTCTTGGAGAGCTCGTTGAATATATGTATGTACTCCGTAGTAGTTCCAGTGCACTCTAATCCACTAGAGTGCACTGGAACTAATGGATGTATTCCATAAAATCCATCTCATTTCATCAAGCACTGCAAAAACTTTGCAGCAAGATCCTATCTAACTTCTATGTCATCTGCATAATCGACATGTCACATCCCAGCTTTGTCGCTTGAGAGATTTTAGGATTCCTCCCAATACCATTACGATGTAGAGATATACTTTAGACCGTATTAAATAGAATTTCGTATATTGTCATGAAATAGTGAGACTAAATAAACAACTGAGCTGCTATAGGAATAAGTGCAATTCTACTTGAATTAAAGCGGCGAGGGATGCGCCCCGAAAAGGGAGAATACTGTCCGATACTAATTAACTAGTAATTATGTGTAAAAGTATGTATAGCATCGTGTATTCTGTATGGATGTACAGCAGATACAAGTAAAATGCAGGGTTCACTCCATGAAATACGGGGGATCGACACTTTCACCTTAGACCAAAACTGGAAACGCTTTAAAAGGTGCTGCTGATGTATCTTCTCTTTCACTTCCTCTTCTCCTCTTCCCCTCACACCTCAACCACTCTACAAACTTTCCATTTCCCTCCTCTACTTCACCCCAGACCACCTAGCACCCACATTTTACAACTGTAATCCACCATGAAGTTCACTCAAGTCACTTTAACCCTAGCAGCTCTCCTCACTGCAGCAGCCGCCCAAGGACTAGGCGATCTACCTGATTGCGCCGTACGTATTTACATATCCCGACTCCTTCATCAACCACTAACACCCATAATCAAACCAGCGAAGCTGCGCTACAGATGCAATCCCTTCAAAGTGCGGTATTGATGTCGAATGCATTTGTACCACTAAATCCTTTATCGCCGATATATCCTGCTGTATCGCCGACAAGTGTTCCAAAGATGACCAAGACAGTGCGTACACTCCATTCTCCATTCTCCACCAACTACCAACTACGATCAACCCTGCTCACTGCTTATCTACTAACTCCCCACAGCCACTCTTAAAGTCGCTAAATCGATCTGTGCTCGCGGCGGTGTAACCGATATTCCCAGCGCCGTCACTTGTTCAACTGGTGCCTCGACCGCTACCGGCACTGCTGCTACAGCATCTACAACCGGTGATACCACAAAGACTGGGTCAATGACAACTGCCACAGGGACTAAGGCTTCTGAAACTGGCTCTTCCACTGCGACAACTTCCGCTGCTGAAACTTCCGGTGCTGCTGTCCACGGACAGGTGAAGGATACCTCACTTATGGCGGCTGCCGGAGCTGTTGCGGCCGTTGCATTCTTCGTCTAAACTATCAGCATAGATGAAAATCTTTGCTATCCCATCCACACTGGATCCAGATACATTCATGACGGTGAACGATGAACGAAAACACTCAATCCCAAAGCTGCACTGCGGGTGATCAACTCAGCGAATTCTTTTCGGGGATACTTTTAAACGAACACATGTAATATGATGTATTAAACAGAAACAATGAAAAATGCAAATCTATTATTTTAGTCACCATCCCCACGGTCATCGATTTTATGAAGATGCTTCCTCACGAGCATCTTCCAATAACTTAGTCAATCGTTCCTGTCGTTCTTGACGGAGTGTAGCAAAGATCTATAAGAATGTCAGTCAATGGATCAATCAATATACCCGGAACCTCCAACCACTTCTTCTCCTTCTTTTCGGGGTAGGCAAACGTAAAAAGAATAAACATACCCAAAACCAAGTCATCATCTCCATAAAACAGAAAGTAAAAACAACCCGACTCTTCAACCGATTAAGACCCTCGACCGCATCCGTCCCACTCAAAGAACCCGAAATAAAAGAGTCTCGGCCCTGATAAATAAAGAAAGCAATCCCTCCATAAAGCGAGAATCGGCTCGCCGCAACACTAACCCAAACATTCCAATACATAGTCAAAGACTTGGTAATGTATTCGGGCAAACTAGACAGAATCTGAAGATCTTCCGCGGGAAGATTTGTGTTTCGTAGGGGACGGATGTAGCGGAGGGCTTCGTCTAAAGCGTCTTTGTAGGGGAGGGTTGAGAGGAGGATGAGGTCGAATAGTGCGATTGCGAAGATGGGAACGGCGCAGAAGACGTAGGGGTTTTCAATTGCGGATGTTGTGATTGGAAAGTCCTGTTAAATATATCAGTATGACTATAGACTAGTGCTAGGAAGGGAGAAAGGGAATTGTACGATGTTAAGAGCTTCGCCCATCATAAAGACGAGATCGGAGTTTGTGATGATGGCTGGATTCTTGATTAAATATCCTGCTATTATCACCAAGAACACGGCGTGTGTTTTGATGAGTGTTTTTGAAGAGACGAGGACCATTTTGACGGGGTTCTTAAGTGAAGGACTTGTTGGATGAAAGGTGGTGGGAAATTTGAAGTCGAAGTTGAAGTTGAAAGGGATTGGATTGAGTTGGTCCGAGTTCCGCGTGTGGGGAAAAAAAGAACTACGAATTCCCCCACCACGTCGTATTTTCTTTTCTTGCGATCCTCCGGAATACTTCAGGACGTCAGTATTTCAGTCTTTCAATGCTGATATAATTTGCAACTATTTCTGCTCGGGTCCAATATTAACGAGCAGAGACAAGAATAGTGGCAGGCTGTCACAGACAGACTACACGATGTCCTCCATCCTCAACACCGAACGTCATGTCAAATACTACCTTCGATGTCTAAAGACCTTCCTCCCCTCAGCTTATCTCTCTAACGACTCCAATCGCATGCTCCTCGCTTTCCTCGCATTGACAGGTCTAGACGTACTAAGCGCCCTCCAAAACAAGACAACCCCCGAAGAACGACAGTCTTATATAAACTGGATATATCATTGCCAGGTACCTACTGGTGGATTTCGCGGATTCTCAGGCACGGATTTCGGGGACGAGCAACGAACATCGGAAAATGAAGCGTGGGATCCGGCGAATGTCCCGGCGACTTTCTTTGCGCTGGTCAATTTATTGATTCTTGGAGATGATTTGTCGCGGGTTCGACGGGTGGAGTGTCTTGAATGGCTTCCAAGGATGCAGCGTGAAAATGGCGGGTTTGGAGAGGTTCTTGGACCCGGGGGAAAAGTTGAGGGAAATAGTGATTTGAGGTATTGTTGTTGTGCGGCTGGGATTCGATATATATTACGTGGTAGTCGGGGGAAAGGTTTAGAGGGGGTGGAGGATATTGATGTTTCTAGGTTGATGAGTTTTATTCAAGCATGCCAGGTGAGTGCTATTGTCCCCTTGGTTTGATTTTCATTTTATTTCATTATTCAATTATCCATGGTTATGGTTATGGCTTATTGACTCCGATGTAGAGTTACGACGGTGGTATGGCGGAGTCTCCCTTCCGTGAAGCCCATAGTGAGTATCTGTATCCCTGGCATCTTCTTTTCGGCCAATCTTTCTGACAAAATCATGCAGGTGGCCATACATATTGTGCAGTTGGATCTCTAGAGTTTCTGCGTCGGGCATCAGTTGACACCCAATCGGTTCAGATGTTGTCTCCCGGGTCTCCTCCTTTTGAGGCTCTGGTGAACTGGTTGGCATCGCGGCAGACGGGCGAACTGGGGGAGGAGGAGGAAGAAGAAGAAGAGGAGGAGGAGGAGGAGGAGGAGGAAGAGGAAGGAGATAAGGGTCAGGATCAGCCTAAAGATGAAACTGAATCTCATCAGCGCATATCAGAGGAGGATATATTGACACTCCCCCTAATTGCATCAATTGCCGATGATTCAATACCTTGTGCCGGCTTTAATGGTCGTTGCAATAAAGTGGCGGATACTTGTTACTCGTTTTGGAACGGAGCAACATTAATGGTACGTATCAAATTGTGCCAATTCTCCCGAATTATATATGCTCACCATTTATTTAGATGCTCGACCGATCCTCCGTAGTCGATTCTGATCGTAATCGGCGATATCTCCTAGAAAAGACGCAACATCTCGTGGGTGGCTTTGGAAAAGTCCCAGGCGATCCCCCCGGTATGGCAAAAAAAAAAAGAGTTTCCAGGAGGCAAAAAAGTTGACATGCTGACTTTCCATTCTTTCCACCAGATCTCCTTCATTCGTGTTTTGGTTTGATTTCATTGGCATTTCAAGGCGAGGCCGGCCTCGCTCATGTCGATCCCGCATTGGTCACCACGGACCGCGTTGTTCAACATCTTGAATCACTACCATGGCGAACATAGCCTCTATGTATATCCCATCAGAAATATCAGACATCAGACATCAGTCATCAGTCGATCCTATTGTATGATCCAAGTATGATCACCCTGCATATGTACATAGTCCACCTCCGTAAGCCATTGGTCCAACGCACCGACGTGGGGACCAATGAATACCCGCATATAAATTGAGTCGCATAATAATTCAAAGAGGGGGAGTGTGTTAAGTGTGTTATAACCTGAAATCTTGATCATGAAGACTACATAATATGTATAGTAGTAACTAAGGACATCCCAAGTTGTTTGAAGTGAAGTGCAAAAGAAAAGAAAAAAAAAGGCTCCACACGGTCCACGTTCCCGTTGACGTCTTTCAAGGTGGACTCCTCAACGCCCCTTCCACTCTCCTTCTGCACTTCTCTACTCTACTCTACTCTACTCCTCCTATTCTTGCTATACACCTATACAATACCCCTAATCACTTCATTTTAATCACTGTATTCTCTTGAATGGCAATACCGAGCAGTCCACACCTCCACACCTCCCTACCCAACACGCGCAGAGATCTCCGCGGCCGACGGCAATCCCGGAGATCTATCATAACACATGCCGCCCAGGACGAGAGCGGGGGTGCAAAGCCAGAAACAAAAGGAAAAGGTGCGTTTAGAAAGGCCCGCTCAATTCATTCAATTGAGGAGGATCCCCGTTGCCTTGTTGCGCAAAGTCATCGGACAGTCAGGACTAACATGGGAGACCCTCTGGGGTCGCGTGTGTGATTACAGCTTGCCAACTCCTACAATGAACTTCTTGAGTAAGAATAATTCAGATAGCTCGTGATTGATCTGAAGGGTGCACCCTGGCTAATACCCTTTCTCTAGGGAATTCTCCTCCAAGGACCTTCGCAGCGTTGGAAATTACACTCTAGGGAGATTAATTGGCAAGGGCTCGTTTGGAAAAGTCTATCTGGCGTCACACAAACTTACCAATGGCTCTAAGGTATGGAACTATTGACAAAAATGATGCGGAGCCAAGACTCGGCTTTGGGGGGGTATACTGACTCAATATACTCTAGGTCGTGCTCAAGTCCTCGAGCAAGGACGATACCAACCTCGCGCGCGAGATTCACCATCATCGACAATTCCTCCACCCCCATATCGCCCGTCTTTACGAAGTCGTTGTCACAGAAGATCTAGTCTGGCTGGTACTGGAGTTTTGTCCTGGTATGTTGCAATTGAGCGTGGACGAGAGACATACTCGGAATCAAACGACTAATACGTGTTTCTTCTGCGCAGGTGATGAACTCTACAATTACCTTCTCAACAATGGCCCACTTCCCGTCGACAAAGTAAAACGGATATTCACGCAATTGGTTGGAGCTGTGGCCTATGTTCACAGCAAGTCATGTGTCCATCGAGATCTGAAGTTGGAAAATATCCTCCTGGATAAACATGAGAACGTCAAGTTGTGCGATTTTGGGTTCACGCGCGAATATGAAGGGAAGGCCAGTTATTTACAGACTTTCTGCGGGACCATCTGTTACAGCGCACCGGAAATGCTGAAAGGGGAGAAATACGCCGGGGAAAAGGTCGATGTCTGGAGTCTGGGGATTATTCTCTATGCATTGTTGGCGGGCGAACTTCCATATGATGACGACGACGATCAAGTCACCAAGAAACGTATACTCTCCGAGGAGCCCATTTACAACGACAAATTCCCAGACGAGGCCAAAGCTTTGATCAACCTTCTACTGTCTAAGAGACCATTGATACGACCAAGCTTGGAGGATATCCTGTCCCACCCATTCCTTGCTGAGCATGCACCTGAGCAACTGGCGATTCTCAAAATCCCCCGTCCCTCTCCCTTTACGACGCCGCTTGAGAAAACGACACTGCAGCGAATGAAGAGCGCGGGTGTCAATATCGATGAGGTGATCGAGAACGTTTTAGCGCAGCGATGCGATCCTCTGGCTGGTTGGTGGGCTCTGTTGATTGAAAAGGAGCAGCGGAAAGAGCAGAAACGAGAGCGAAAGCGACAACAGCGGGAGGCAGAAGCGAAGAACTTACGTCGTCTAAGTGCTGCGAGCAGTCGGTTGGAAAAGCTATCGGCGGCATTGGTCGAGGTGGATGAAGAAGGGCAAGCCAATTCCGACAGCCAACTTCATGAACGCGGACGCCGAGATAGAAGAAGCCTTCCATCACAGCTTGCAGTGCCGGAGCTACCTTCACTGCCCGAACCCTTGCCTGTACGAAACCCAGATGTGACCACCCCACGATCAGTTGACAAGGAGTCCATACGCTCCAACTCAACCATGCGGCGTCGCCCTGTTCCTCCTCCTAAGGACAAGCGACGCTCTCGGCCCAGTATGCTGCATGTCAGTGCCTCGCAGCCGGAACTGACGCAGCATCATGGTATCTTCCGACGTCGAACTAATCGACGCCATAATCCGATCATCAGCCAGCTCGCTTCCTTGAAACACTGGTTCGTCGAATCTGCTAAACGCGCTCGCTCTCCGAATGCCAAGTCAGGGGGTTCCCGTAAGTTCCTGGCTGAAAAATTCAGCCCTGCAAAGAGTCAAGATACCGGAAAGAAAACCGCCTCGCCTCTTTCTACAGCTCATGCACAGCCGGAAGAGATCGTGACACCCACGCAAAATAAACGGATCTCTGCGGCCAGCAGCTTGGCTCCAAGTAGTGCGTCTTATCGTCAGAATCGACACTCTTACCCCCGCCAACCACGTCCCCTGAACACCGGTCACTCTAGCATTCGGAGTAATCGAAGTAATCGCAATTCCCTTTCGCCCTCGCCCATCACGCCCCGTGGCTCATACCGACGATCCTCGGCTGGACTGCGTGGCCGGAAATCTACTTCCTCGTCTGTGTCATCGATACGAAGTATACATCATACAAGGGCTCATTCTAAAGCATCGTCGATTTCTTCTAATAGCATGGACACCGTCTCGACACCGACGGCCAGGATTTCCAAATCACCTCATTCCTCTATCAAGGTCCTTCCTACGACGCCTGGCTCATCAGCACGTTTCCCCAGCAATATCCGCCTTGTACGCGGACCTGGAGGCGCGCCGAGGGAGGTTGTAAACGAGAGCGAAATGCCATCCGCTTTCAATGAGGCTGCGCCTGCACCATTGCTCTATTCGCCCTCTTCAAGTCTGGTCTTTGCCCGGCGAAAGCGATCTGCCTTCAAAGGCCCAATGATTCACACCACCAACCTCATGGTTTCTAGTGGAATGGTTCATTCGCCTCTTCCGGGCCAGCCAGCGGGATCTGCAGAAGCCAATCCCAATCCCCCAATTGGAAGGCCAGCAGCCCGGAAGAGCCAAATCATTGAGGAAGAAGAAGATGACGGTTTCGAAGATGAAATCGAAGAGGTTGATGAGTTCGACGAAGGTGCAGAGGAGGAAGAAGGCCATGATGGACAGGACAATCAGCCAGGTCTAGCTGTCACCACCGATACTGCGGAAGCCTCAGAACCCGAATCCCCTTCGTCGGCTCACAAACCTGCTCTTGACCCAGCCCCTGAGCTAGAAACCAGTCCATCCCGGCCTCCGCGATCCTCATCACTACATTCTCCCCCTCCTGAAGCTGCGGCAGCAGTCGCAGCAGTCCTCGCAAACGAAGCTTCCAATGGCGAAGCTGCTGGACGTCCTAGCGAGACAACTAATGATACAACCACCAAGCCTGTCACTCCCTCTGATTAATGTTCTTTTCTATCTTTTTGGATGCCGGCGTTACAACATTTCTCTCATATCATTCTTCCTAGTTAGACGATAGAGCTGTTTCTCTGCTTGTGCTTACTTTATACCCCCCATGTCTGCAAGTTTACACTATTTGTTGCATTGTCTTCCATTCCACGCATTCTCTGTCCACAACCCTTTCCTATATCTATCTGTTCTTTCTCACTTGGTTCTTATTACATGAAGCCTGATACATTCATTGAGTTTTTCCTTTTATTTTTTTTCTTCTTCTGGATACCGGGTTAGTCTAGTCGTATCGTAGCCTCTAGTCTAGTAAAACAACACGTCACTCGTAATGCGTAATGGGTAAAACGCGATGTTTGGCTTTACTTATATTTACCACTCGGCCAAAATTTGATAATATGGTCTCTTCCAAGAGACAATATTATCGCAGCGCTCGCTTGGATATTCCCAGACTACAACTGTATGTAATTGGCATATATAAGGGAGAGTATGTTGTAAGGCACTACCACAGGGCACCGTTATAATTTATACCAGCCTGTAAAAACTATGATATCTGTATCTATTCAGACATAGAAGTCCAATATTTCTAGCAACCAAAAAATTGATAAATTGATAAATTACTGCCTCCACCCAGGATTGAACTGGGGACCCTATCATTACAAGTGACATGTCATACCACTAGACCATAGAGGCTATAATGCCCACTTTTTTTTATTTTCCCTTCTATAGATTTTGTCTCATATTCGGCGTTCGTACCTACATAATGACATCCTCTTGCGTCTATCCAAAGAGTGTGATGTGTTGGAACACATTCAGTTCTTAGCAATGAACCCATAATAATTGATACATCTGGAACTAGATCCTAATCACGATGAACAACCGTATCCTTCTCCATCTCCGCATCAACAACCTTCTCCTCATCAGGCCTCGACTCATCTTGCAACCCAACCGTACTCCCTCCAACCCTATCCACTGTATCCCTATACGCCGGAGCAAAATTCACCGCAATAGCATACGTCCACGCAACAACCATAAACTAAAAAAAAGTCAGCATCCCACAGAAGCCCCCTCAAGCAGCGAGATAAATAAATAAATAAAAAAAAATAAAAAAAAAAAACTCACCATAGTCGGAACAATCATCGCAAATCCCGTATTATTCCTCATATCAGCAACATGACCCAAAATAGGCGGAACAGCCGCACCACCACAAACACCCCCAACAATAAATCCAGAACCACGCTTATAATGTCTCCCCAAACCACGAATACCAAGAGCCATAATCGTAGGAAAACAAACCGATTCAAAAAATAATGTCATAAATAACATCGCAACACCAACCTGTCTCGTCTGTGTAATTGATGCAGCAAGAAATGCAACCGTACACGATAAATATACTAAAAATACCCATCGAGCTTTCGTAAATTTCATTAATCCTGATCCTAGAAATCTTCCCACGGCAAATGCACCTTGTGCGCCTGCGAGAAGTTTTGCTCCCTTTGCGCTGTCGGTGCCGGGCCAGGTATCGTCTACGTAGTTGATGAAGTAACCCGCAATAGCAACTATATCAAGTTAGTCTCATGCAGCCACACAGCACACAATCAAACAAAACAATAGTAAATTAGAGGGGAGAGAAAGGGGAGGGGGCTCACCCTGAGCACCGGTATAAGTAAACTGAGCCAAAGTAGCATGAAAAAGCTTATACTGTTTCCAAAACGGTTTATCCTGTTCATCGACATGAGTTTCCGCAACTTGAAACGCCATATCTTCATCCGTAACTTCAGGAATATTCGAAAGAAAGAAGACGAAGGCGAGGACGAAGACGAATATTCCTATTGCTAGGTAAACCCATTGTACGCGCTGTAAAGCAGAGACATCATCTTCTGTCTCTGTGAAGAAGACGTATGAACCCAGTACCGGACCGACGACTGTTCCGATTGCATTGAAGGCTTGGGCGAAGTTTATTCTTATTTCGGAGTATCGGGGTGGACCGCAGACTGATTAGTTTAATTAGTATCAGATTGTCTTTTATAGATATCAGTAATAGTAGAACTACTGGGAAAAGGGATGATACCGGTTAAGTAAGGATTAGCAGCTGTCTCCAACGATCCTAATCCAGAACCAATGACGAATGTAGCACCACAGAATCCACCAAATGATTGATTCAGACCGGCAGGCCACATGCACAAAGCACCGATTCCGTAGAGGACTAGGCCGAAGATGAAGACTGCTTTATAGCCGAAGTGTCGGAGGATCCAATTTGCGTATCCTAGTGAGGCGAGTGGGTATGCACTGTATATACTAGTATTAGCCAGACTATCCAGTTCGATGCCAGACTGTTCAATTTTATCTTCTTCAATTTCAAGTCCTTGATTATGCCCAATTTATTTTCAGGCTATACTGTCTGATCAAGTCGTGGTTGAGTGTGTATGTGATGGACCAAAATGATCCGAAGCATACTATGCTTCGGATGTGTAGTATACAAGAAAAGACCAGACTATTCAGTGGTAGATATGACTTACCCAAAATAAGCCGCTTGAAGTCCAGCAGACCGACCACGCGTGATATGCAAAGTATTCTGAAAATGTTTATTCAGAGTATCAAGTAATCCATACGCAAAACCCTAAATATATCAGCATAAACACACTTAGAGTACCATATATGGGTAAGGTAGAAAGCAAGCGAGACAAACCCAAAGAAAAAACAAAATCGTAACTAAGCCAAGTGGATACAAACTCTGCCTCAGAGTTAAAGTAGCCGCACTCGTCGTCTTACTATTATCAACCCGAAACCCAGAACGAGTCTGGAAGAACTTTTTGACACCCATAGTTGTTCAAGTCCAGGTCCAGCTGTGAGTGTGAGTGAAGTATACAGCCGTCGCAGTCGCAGTAGGAGTAGCAGTAGCACCGAATCGATTCGAATCGAACCAGGAATATATTCAAAAGAGTAGACAATCCCAAATTAATCCAGTCAAGAATACATCCTCACTCATATCGAAAGAAAGAAAAAGAAAAAAAAAAGGAGAAAAACAGGGGATCGTGCATAAATCCCTGTATTTAAAGAAAACAGTCACAAGGTAACACCAGAATGTCACTCACCCCCACATTTGAGAATGGAGAAAAACCCGGGGTAAGACGATCTTTTTCCTATTTCCAACGTACAGAATCATTCAGTCATTTACACTTAGTTCAATTACTGGTATCAAGGAACCAGTTATGATGGACGGAGTTATGCCGAGGACGGGATTGAACTTTGATTTTCTTTGCGTTGGGGGGAAGCGGGGGTTGAAATGCGGGGATTTACGTATATTGTACTGGATTGTACTAGATTGTACTAGTTTTGTAGTTGAGGATTTGTTTGATTGGAGGGATTTAGGCTGATATAGTTACATCGTAAGTTTTACTCATAAAGATTAAGTTAGAAGTGGGAGTGTTAGTGGGAGTGGCTGGGTTGGAAGTCGGGGTATCTAAGTCCGACCATACGAAGTTCATTTATGGCGAAGATGATGATAATGATAGTAATATACTTATTCATTCCCCAGATAGCAGCCAGGTCTATTCTATTTCAAGTAGCCTTCTTTCTTCCATGTACGCCGCCCATCGAATCATCTCATTTAAGCCCGCTTGGGCTTACTAGCCGCACCGTTCTGGGCCGGGGCGACGGCAGGTACCTTTGAGTCATAGAGACTGCGTTCCATGAACTTGAGGACTTCATCGATCAAACTGTGCGGATGTTAGATGCCAGGAAAGAAAAGAAGGGAGGGGAAAGAGGGATGCTTACATCACAGGAGCGCTAATTGCCAGGACAGCTTTCCATTCAGTCCAGTCCAGAGGCAGGATAGAGAAGAGGGTTTGCAGGAAGGGGATGTAGAGGATGGCGAAGTGAAGGAGCATGGACAAGGTGATGGCGTAGATGAGCATCGGGTTGTTGCCGAGGAAGAAGGTGAAAAGAGATTCACTGGAGGAGAGCGCATTCATGGCGTTCAACATCTCAATCACGACCAAAATGGAAAGGGAGACGGTCGAGGCGGACTTGGCCATATCGTTGCTGAACATCTCGCAGCCAATCTCAGGGAACTGAGCTGAGCAGCGGTGGTAGTGGGACTGTGACAAGTTGTTAGTTGAATAATCAGACTTTTTTTTAAAATAAAAAAAAAATATGAATTAGCTCACCAATTGCCAGAAGCTGATCTGAGGACCATCGGGGTTATACAAGAACCACCAGACGTAGCCGAACACAGTAGCAGCACCGACGTAAATACCAATAACCATGTAGCGGAATAACAGCCAGCCACCAACAAGTGCCTCGTTGCGACGGCGAGGAGGACGCTTCATGACATCGTGATCGGGAGGGTTGAAAGACAGGGCAGTCGCAGGAAGACCATCGGTGACAAGGTTGACCCACAACAGTTGAACAGGAATCAAAGCCTCGGGCATGCCCAGAGCAGCGGTCAGGAAGATGGACACAACTTCACCAATGTTCGAAGAGATAAGGTAACGGATGAACTGCTGAGTGTTGCTGTAGATAGAGCGACCCTCCTCAACGGCAACAGTGATAGTAGCGAAGTTATCATCAGCCAAAACCATGTCAGCGGCCAGCTTAGCAACATCAGTACCAGTACCCATAGCGACACCAATATCGGATTTCTTCAGAGCGGGAGCATCATTGACACCGTCACCAGTCATGGAAACAACGTGGTTCAGAGATTGAAGCAGATCAACGAGCTTGGACTTGTGGCTGGGCTCGGTACGCGAGAAGAGGGAAGCAGTTTGAACGGCCTTAAGCTTCTCGGCATCGCTAAGCTCATCGAATTGACGGCCAGTGAAACTCTTTCCGGTCAAATCCTCATCAGTACCAAACACACCGATAGACCGGCAGATTGCCTCGGCAGTATTCTGGTTGTCACCGGTGATAACAATAACGCGAATACCAGCATCATGGCACTTTTTGATCGAGTTGGCAACCTCCGGACGGGGAGGATCCAGCATAGCGACGAGACCGATAAGTGTAAGCTTCTGCTCCAATTGGAGATAATCCTCGGTGGAGGTAGCATTGTGGAGGTTGTCCTTGCTAGAAAGATCACTGCGGCTAGCAATGGCCATCACGCGAAGACCACGGTTACCATACTCAACCACCTCATTGGCGAGCAGCTTCTTGTGGGCAGCAGTCAGTGCAACCTTGGATCCATCGGCGCCCTGAAGAACGGAGGTGCAGCGATCCAAGATAGACTCGGGGGCACCCTTGACCAGTAGCTTCTGCTCCTTGCCCTCGCGGACAAGAACAGACATACTCTTACGATCGCGAGAGAACTCATAAGTGGCCTCCAGAGCAAGACGGTTCTCGTAGTGCTCGCTAACCTTGTGCATTCTGTCGTGGGCAGCCAGTGAGAAGATCTTCTTGTTGACGGAAGCATCCTCGGTACCAATCTTTTCAACCAGTGCGCGCAGAGCTCCCTCGGTGGGCTCTCCGATGTTAGCGAAATGGCCAGTCTTAGGATCATGCGAGAGCTTAGCAGCGTTGCAACGAGCAGTGACCTCAGCCAACTGCTTAACAGTAGATGAAGAAACAGCCAGACCGTCAACAGCCTTGCCGTTGCGAGTCAACTTGCCGATGGGGGAAAACGTAGTACCTTCGACATCAATCTCCTCGATGCCCTTGCCAGAGCTGGACAGGTGAAGGATCTTGGCCACGCTCATCTGGTTGGTGGTCAGGGTTCCGGTCTTGTCAGAGCAAATGACGCTGCAGCTGCCCAGTGTTTCCACCGAGGGCAGAGAGCGCACAACGGCATTCTTCTGGGCCATCTTGCGAGTTCCCAGGGCAAGACAGGTGGTAATAACAACTGCAAGACCCTCGGGAATAGCGGCCACACCAAGAGATACGGCAATCTTCAGGTAGTAGATGGCACCCTTGGTCCAACCGCCAAAGGAGGGATCATTGAAGTGCTCGATGTTGATCACCCAGACAAGGATACAGATGACAGTGATAACCTTCGCCAGCATATCACCGAAATCATTCAGCTTCTGCTTCAACGGGGTGGGCTCGGAGATTTGAGAAGTGATACTGTCGTGAATATCACCAATAGCAGTGGAGCCACCGGTCAAGACAACAATAGCAGTAGCGTGTCCATTGACGACGGTGGTGCCAGAGAAGAGCATATTGATCTGGTCCTGCTTGACAGCCTGGGAATCCTTGATAGCCTTGGGGTCCTTGCCAACACTTTCGCTTTCACCGGTCAGAATGGCCTGGTCAACGCGGAAGCTGTTGCTGTGAATAGACAGAAGGCGGCAGTCTGCGGGAACGCGGTCTCCGACAGCAATATCAATCACATCACCAGGGACCAAGTCCTCAGCTTTGACCTTTACGGCCTTTCCATCACGCACAACCTTGGCCTCGTTGGCCGAGTATTCCTGAAGAGCCGCAATTGCCTTCTCCGCGCTACTTTCCTGGGTGACGCCCACGACCGCGTTGAGAATAAGAATGGTCAGAATCTGTCAACAAAGAAGTCATTAGTCTTTCATTCTATGAGAGTATGATTGGGATCTCATTGAGCACGAGCACATACCACAGCCGGATCCACAAAAGCGGTCCAGTCATCACCTTCTTCGAAGAGAGCCAGAACGAATGACACGGCAGCCGAACCCAGCAAGATAAGGACCAGCTGGTCCTTGAATTGCTCCAGGATCATTTCCCACATGGGAGTTGGGGGATCCTCAGGGAGAGCTGTCAATGCCATTAGTATATAACAAGACAATAACTGAAAAGTATCTCGGTAGACCACGAACCATTAGGGCCATGTTGCTTGCGGGATTTCAACACCGCATCACTAGACAATCCATCGCGTTCCGAGACGTTGAAATATTTCAGCACCTCCGACGGAGAGTGCAAAAAGGAATTGTCCATCGTGAAACTACTCACTCACACACTCACTCTCGTCTCTTTCAACGATGTAAGAGAACAATTGAGGAGGGGGAGAGAGAGGTTGGGGGAGAGGGGGAGAAAGGTAAAGAGTGGAGAGCTGGCGGGAAAAGAAACACAAGGAAAATGGGGTACAGCGATGTTACTGTCGGGTTAGAGTCGATACATGTACCCAAAAGGTCGAAAAAAAAATCAAAGGTTCAAAGGGGACGAGCGTTGGAATAAATGATATATGCTCTTTTTTTTTCTTTTTTTTTCTTTTTCCTTTTCCCTTTCCTGCTCTTTATAAGGTGGAGCGGAGCACAACGTGTTCTCATCCAGTTGTTTCCCCATTTCTGCTTACATCAGCAGGGACAGGGCTGACTTCTCCGCGATGCGCCAAACCACCTCTAATCGACCTTTCTTTTCTTCCATTCGATTCGATTGATATCCAGTGTGAGCTGGAGAGATACACAACACACTTCAATCCTCAGCTTTCTAACATATTGAGTAAATATCAGCAGCATCATCTATTTTCTGGTCTACAGCCCTATAATTCTCTTCTTACCCTACGTCAGGGATCTCCGGTATCTCTGCCGAGACTTGGGATTTATTACGGGGCTCGGTGGCTCCAGGCTGCATCGTTCTTCTATTTGCCTTACCTATCGGAGGACTAGAGGTGGAGTTTGTCGTCGTCGCCAAGTCATATCCTCCTCAATGGACACCGCATTCTGCAATATCCAGTCGATCTGTTCCATTCAGCGGAGCAAAATCACGGCGCATGAATGTTCATCGCTTCTTGACTGGTTCACGAGACCCTCGCCCCAGTTCTCTATCGCGCTACAGTTTACACAGGGCTGAGCCGGACCCCATTCTATATGTAGTCACACAGATGGTTTCAGGAAATTGCAAGATTCACCAATTTACCTGCATTTGCCATTGCCATGGATCTGGCCCTGGATACGTACTGTAAGTCATGTCAACTCAACCTGTAAGAAGTAGGGTATACGCGGGGCCATTCGATCATTACCCTATTCTCCATCCGACAATTTCGCGTGCACTGGTACAAAGACTGAAAATCATCCCACTGGCTCAGCTCTGTCCCAGTGGCAAGTTGCATGCACGCTGTCAAATTGTCCGAAATAGGACCATCCTACAATACATCACATACAGAGCAAACCAAATTGGGCGGGTGAAAACTGTAGCCAGTGCGGTGCGGTCACGGTGCATACATATACAATAAGCACACTAATTCCTCATCACCTGTAGGGCTGAGGCTAGCTCAATCATAAGTTGCCTCATCACGCGAAGGGTTCCATTCAACATATCCTCATTGGAGAATAGAGCACGGGCCAAGGGTCTTTGTGGGCTGTCAACTCTTGGTGTGTGTTTTCGTCAATAAGGAGTGTTGGATTGGAATTGGCGGTTGCTTAGCTACTTGCGTATAAGACTGGCTTGACCCGGAGACAAAAAATTGAGGCTGAGTCTAGTGCGGACTCACTAATGGGCCGATCGGACTAAGAGATGTGACCAGTCGGAGAAACAGTGCAACCAAAATCTTCACCAACATATGTCCATTTGTATCAAGTCGAACCTTGTCCTACAACTTGGACGTCATGTGACTATCTGGAGTCGGTGTTCTCTTCTCTTCTCTTCTTTTTCGATTTTATTTTATTTGGCTCTGAAAGTAAAATATCGTACATAATATGCTATCTTAATGTTTGGTATTAATAGCCGGAGCTCATAATATGTCGACCTGTTCCTTGCGAGTCCATCGCGTATCCTGAAGTTGAAAGTGTCTCTAGACTGTGGCACTATACAGTGTTGACACAGCCGGGCATATCAACAAACCCTAACCACGAGACAAATATGGAAATTAATAGCCATACGTAGATTACTTGATCTATTATAATAGTAATACCTGGATGCTAGTACTATGTATACACTCTAGGGGAGGCTGGTACTATGAGATAACCATGTGATGATTGACGAGGTGCCACTACATCACCGAGAATGCTGGAAGGTTCGATGTTGTTGCATCATCGTCATCGCGAGACTTCTCAATCTCCTCGCTTCCCTTGGACACTATTCAGTAAACTCTGTATGTACTGTAGTAGAATGTCAGACTTCCCAATATCCTCAATACTTTGAACATATTATAGCAATTCTAGCGCCATTTTGGATAGTACCACTGAAAATAAGACTGAGATCCACCCTTAGCTGATCATCACAGCGACCCTCAGAGACCAACACGGCAGTCCAGGACAGACAGAGAAAATACTTACTGGCAGTAAGTATGATCTACCTTATATCACACCGAATACTGTGCCATCTTGTTATATTTTGATACAAATTGAAGATATCATTGAATTGTACAAAGTAGTTGTTTGGGCGTGAATCAGCAGAGCCGCGCAGCCCAAGGCAGGAACGTAATTTATTTTTTGTATTTGTGTATTCTAGTTACCAGCGGGTAGTTGGGTGATCGCCAGAAGTACGCGCAAAGTACCGGTACATCCGGCCCCCCTTAATTTAATGTTACAACTAAAGTACCAATACCCAACGTACTGTGTATTGTTATGATTGACCCAACTCCTCTCACTCCTTCTCCTGTCTTTCCTTCCCTCCCCCCCCCCCCCCCCCCCTTTCCTCACATAAACACTCACCCTCTACCTCATTCCTTCTTCACACACCACCCCCCCCCCCCCACCCACCTCCAT
>Ga0102593_1000331_pt1 | contig 93949 bp, 95 predicted proteins | sample AraplaCol_mMS_r2_2_FD_76862 | JGI IMG/M metagenome (GOLD analysis project Ga0102593, IMG submission 76862) | Arabidopsis root microbial communities from North Carolina, USA - plate scrape MF_Col_mMS_r2 (SPADES assembly) (version 2) | ecosystem: Host-associated > Plants > Roots > Endosphere...
CAACGCCCTGCAGAAAAAGCAGCGTCACCGACGCGCCAGCATTCAAACCGCCCGCATACTGAACCGGTCACCATCACGGGGAGGGCTCTTGGTACCGGCCCAAGCAGGCGATGGGGATGGAACCGAGCGGGGCCGCTTGCCTTGGCTGGGGGGAGGTCTTGGGCGGCGGGGCTCAGAAGGTCCCAAGGCGCAAGACGAACCTCGGCGAAGACCGGCGGGTCGACGGGGCCGGGAGGTTCAAACCGGCCTGTTCCAGGATCAGTCGGAGTCGCCGACGGCCCCTTCCGGGCGACCTGATCCTGCCCGCCCGAGGGGGAACGTCGACCGGGATGAAACAGGCCCTCAGTCGCCGTCCCTTGAGAAGAACGGTTCCGCGGAGCGGTCGAGCCAAGCCGAAACGCAAACACAAAACCCACGGTCTCCGGGCGAAGCCCGGCCCGCTCCGCGCCTCCCCACAAACTCGGCGGCTTTCCGCGTGAGGACGAGAGGTTATGCCGATGCGCCTGCTAGCCGACCGCCATGTTGTCGATCAGCCGGGTCTTGCCCAGCCAGGCCGCGACCAAAATCCGGCCCGCCGCGTCGCCGATCGGGCCGGGGCCCAGGCGCGACAGGTCGCCGGCCTCGCGGATGTCGACATAGTCCACCTGGCGGAAGCCGGCGGCGAGGATGGCGGCGGTGGCCGCGGCCTCGGCTTCGTCGACCCGGCCGCCCTCGGCCACGGCCCTGGCGGCGGCCTTCATGGCGTCGGGCAGGGCCACGGCGGCGGCGCGTTCCTCGGGGCTGAGATAGGCGTTGCGCGACGACAGGGCCAGGCCGTCCTCGGCCCGGGCGGTGGGCGCGCCGACGATCTCGATCGGCATGTCCAGATCGCGGACCACCCGCTTGATCACCTGGAGCTGCTGGTAGTCCTTCTCGCCGAAGATCGCGACGTCGGGCTGGGCCTGGTTCAGCAGCTTGGTGACCACCGTGGCCACCCCGCCGAAGAACTGCGGCCGGGCCGCGCCCTCCAGAGGCTCGGAGACGCCGGTCAGGTTGACCGTGGTCGAGAAGCCCGGGGCGTACATCTCGTCGACGTTCGGGGCGAACATCAGGTCGCAGCCGACGCCCGCCAGAAGCTCGGCGTCGCGGGCCTCGCCGCGCGGATAGGAGTCGAAGTCCTCGTGCGGGGCGAACTGCTTGGGATTGACGAAGACGCTGGCCACGGTGCGCCGGGCCATCGTCTGGCCCAGCTGGATCAGGGACAGGTGGCCCTCGTGCAGCGCGCCCATGGTCGGGACCAGCGCCACGCGCTCGCCGACCGCTTTCCAGGCGCCGACCTGGGCGCGCAGCTCGGCGACGGTGCGGACGATCTTGGGGGAGGGGGCGGTCACCGCGAACTCCTGTGACGAACAGGCGTTGGCTTATGACGGACGCCGGTCCGGGCGTCCACCTGCGACAATGGGTCCACAGGGAAGGGCCCCATGGATTGACGTCGCGTCCTCTCAGGGCGTCTCCTGCGTGTTAATCTTTCATTGAGAGTCGCCGAGTCGGGCGAAAAGAAGGAAAGAAGCATGGCCGAAACGCGTGTCATCGTCGTCGGCAACGAGAAGGGCGGGGCGGGCAAGTCCACCATCGCCGTCCACCTCGCCACGGCGCTGCTGTACGGCGGCGCCAAGGTGGCGCTGCTGGACCTCGACCTGCGCCAATGCACCTCGATGCGGTTCTTCGAGAACCGCGACGCGTGGGTCGCCGGCAACAACGTGACCCTGCCCGTGCCGCTGCAGTTCCGACTCAGCGAGGATGACATCGCCCTGGCCGCCGCGCCGGAAGCCGAGCAGGTGGCCAAGTTCGAGGCCGCCTTCCTGGCCGCCCGCGAAGCCGCCGACTTCGTGCTGATCGACACCCCCGGCGGCGACACCCAGATCTCGCGCATGGCCCACGGCCTGGCCGACCTGATCGTCACGCCGATGAACGACAGCTTCGTCGACTTCGACATGCTGGGCCACGTCGACCCGGTGACCATGGAGCTGCAGAAGCCCAGCCTGTACTCGCTGACCGTCTGGGAAGCCCGCAAGGCCCGCGCCCTGTCGGGCCAGCGCCAGGCCCTGGACTGGGTGGTGCTGCGCAACCGCCTGGCCACCACCGAGGCCCGCAACCGCAAGCGCGTCGAGGACCGCCTGACGGCCCTGTCCAAGCGCGTCGGCTTCCGCATGGGTCCCGGCCTGCGCGACCGCGTGATCTATCGCGAGCTGTTCCCGTTCGGCCTGACCATCGCCGACCTCTCGCCCCAGGTGCGCCCGGTGCCCGTGTCGCTGCAGCACCTGGCCGCGCGCCAGGAGCTGCGGGCCCTGATGCATTCCCTTGGCCTTTCGGCCTATTCCGGGGAAACTCTGCTCGCCGCTCAATAAACGTGACGAGCGGCGTCGGGGACTGACGCTTCATGTTCTATCTGCTGCTGGGCGGCGCGATCCTGTTGTTCGTCCTGTCGGGACGCGCCACGCGCGCCCTGAAGGGCGACGGCTGGCGGATCGGCGCCGGGATCACGGCGCTGCTGGCCTTCGCCGGCGGGGCCTATGCCGGCGTGCGCAGCGAATGGCCGGTCTGCATCGTGCTGGTGGTGATCGGCGCCTGGAGCGCCACGACCGCGCGCCAGCGGCCGACGGTCCAGAAGGCCAGGCGGGAGGAGGGCGGCCCCAGCCTCACCGAGGCGCGGGCGATCCTCGGCGTCGGGCCCGAGGCCACGAAGGCAGAAATCCAGGCGGCCTATGCGCGCCTGATCCGCATGGCCCATCCCGACAAGGGCGGCACGGCGGGCCTGGCCGCGCAGCTCAACGCCGCGCGGGACCGGTTGCTGGACGGGAAGTAGCGCGCTGTCACGGCTCCATCGGGCGCTGCCCTAATGGTTGTCATCCCGGAAAGCGCGCAGCGCTTGTCCGGGACCCAGGTGAACCGCAAGACCTCAGCCCAGTCCCCTGGGTCCCGGACAGCCTCTGCGAGGCTTCCGGGATGACAACGATTTGAGTGGTTCGCCTAGACGGGTTTCCTGCGCGAATTTAGCTCGGCGACAGGACCATGCAGGGCTGGCGCTTGGCGGTGATCGCCCGGCAGGCGCCGCGGGCGGCGTCGGCCGTCAGGCCCTGGAACTGGGCCCGGAACGTACCGCCGGCCGCGCCTTCGACCGCGCCCTCGGCGTCGGCCACGAACTTGGCGAAGCGCGAGCGGACCAGGGCGATCTGTTCGTTGGCCAGGCTCTTGGACTTGAACGCCCCGACCTGCACGCCCCATTCGCCCTTGGCCTTCTTCGCCGGCGCGGGCTTGCCCTTCGCGGCGTTCATGGTGGGCGACACCTTGATCGGCGGCGGAGGCTTGGGGTTGTCGGTCAGCACGATCTTCAGGCCGGCCTGGTCGCCGTCGCCTTCCTCGGTCGAGGGACGCATGATCGGGCCGGTGGGCTCGTCTTCGTAGAGGTTGGCGGCGATGGTCGTGCGCTCGCCGTGCGAGCGGCGCTTGAGCACGTCGAAGCCGGTGGTCAGCAGGTCTTCCATGTTGTTGTCGCGCCAGGCGGTGGACGACCCGCCCAGGACCACGGCGATCAGGCGGCGGCCGTCGCGCACGGCCGAGCCGGCGAGGTTGTAACCGGAAGCGTTGGTGTAGCCGGTCTTCAGACCGTCGAAGCCGGGCATGTTGGTCAGCAGGCGGTTGTGGCCGGCGATGTAGCGGCCGCGGAACTCGAAGCCCTTGATGCTGAAGTAGGAATAATACTGCGGGAAGTCGCGCATGGTGGCGCGCGACAGGATGGCCAAGTCGCGGGCGGTCGAGATCTGGCGGCTGTCGGGCAGGCCCGAGGCGTTGACGAAGCGGCTGTTGCGCATGCCCAGTTCCTGACCGCGCAGGGTCATCAGGGCCGCGAACCGCGACTCGCTGCCGCCCAGCTTCTCGGCCATGGCCACGGCGATGTCGTTGGCCGACTTCACGGTCATGGCGCGGATGGCTTCGTCGACGCTGACGCTGTCGCCGACCGGCAGGCCCAGCTTGGTGGGCGCCTGGGCGGCGGCGTGGGACGTGATCGGCACGCGGTCGGTCAGCTTCAGGCGACCTTCGCTGAGCGCCTCGAAGGTGAGGTACAGCGTCATGATCTTGGTGACCGACGCCGGATAGCGCGGGCTGTCGGCCCGTTTGTCGTAGAGCATCTCGCCGGAATTGGCGTCGATGACGATCGCGGCGTACTTCGGTTCCGCGGCGTTCATCTGCAGATACGGGATCTGGGCGGAGGCCTGGGTCGGCGCGATCAGGCCGCAGACCATGGCGCCGACGATACCCAGGGCGGCGAGAGCGGAGCGGACGGAAGTAAGCTTGGCGAACATGGGAATGCGTCCGTCATTTGAACTGAGCGGTTCCGCACCGCCACACGCGTGACCTTAGCATGCGCGCCGTCGCCTTTCTCTAAGGTAAACAACTGGTGAGCGATTTCGCCGCAGAGCTGGATTATTTCAAGGCGTTGCGGCGAAGCTTCGGTCTGACTTTGACCAGCCGAACAGGCGTTTCCGCTAGGTTATGGTGCGCTGCACAAAATTCTTGACTGCTGCACTGCAACATGAGACACCGTCGTTGTCCCAACGCATGGTTCGGTCCCCTTGTCCGTCGCCATGCCCCGCAACTCGCCAGGAGCCTCCCCCATGGCCGCCGCCGAAACCCTGAAGAACACCGTCGAGCAATTCAGCACCGCCTCGAACCAAGCGTTCAAGGACGGCGTCGAGAAGTCGCTGGCCGCTCTGGCCGAAGCCAACACCCACTCGAAGAAGAACCTGGAAGCGCTGGTCGCTTCGGTGACCGCCGCCACCAAGGGCGCCGAAGCCCTGGGCGCCCAGACCTTCGCCTATTCGAAGAAGGCCGCCGAAGACCAGGTCGCCGCCGCCAAGTCGCTGGCCGCCGCCAAGAGCGTGCAGGAAGCCGTCGAGCTGCAGACCGCCTGGGCCAAGTCGGCCCTGGAAGCCTACATCGCCCAGGTCAGCAAGGCCTCGGAGATCGTCTCGGCCTCGATCAAGGACTCGGTCAAGCCGCTGAACGAGCGCGTCTCGGCCACGGTCGAAAAGCTGCAAGCCGCCCGCTAAGGCGACAGGCTCCTCACCGGGCCAACGGATTGAAGGCCTGAGCCGGCAACGGTTCAGGCCTTTTTTCTTGTCCTGTCATCCCGCCGCGCTAAGCATGCGTCCAAGTCATTGGAGTGTGTGATGTCGAAGGTCGAACAGCGTCTGGCGGAACTTGGGATCGTGCTGCCGCAACCGGTGGCCCCGGTCGCCAACTATGTGCCCTTCGTCGCGACGGGGAACCTGGTCCACATCTCGGGCCAGGTCTCGATCGACGCCAACGGCGGCCTCAAGGGCACGGTCGGGACCGACATCGACCTGGAGACCGCCCAGCAGGGCGCGCGCCTCTGCGGAATCAACCTGCTGGCCCAGATGAAGGCCGCCGTCGGCGACCTGGACCGCGTCAAGCGGGTGGTCAAGCTGGGCGGCTTCGTCCAGGTCAGCCAGGACTTCACCGACATCCCCAAGGTCATCAACGGCTGCTCGGACCTGATGGTCGAGGTGTTCGGCGACGCCGGCCGCCACGCCCGTTCGGCGGTGGGCGTCTACAAGCTGCCGCTGGGCTTCTCGGTCGAGGTCGACGCCGTGGTCGAGGTGGCCTGATGCGCGCGCGGCCTCGCCCCGGAACCGAGGTGTTCGGCGAGGCGTGGGAGCGTCTGTTCGAGCCCGCGGTCGCCCACCGGGGCCTGTGGTCGCCGGGCGGCGCGCCCGAGAACTCCCTGGCCGCCTTCCAGGCCGCCTGCGCCGGCGGTTATGCGATCGAGCTGGACGTCCAGCTGACGGCCGACAACCACGTGGTGGTCTTCCACGACGACCACCTGGAGCGCCTGACGGGCGTTGAAGGCAAGCTGCGCGACCATACGGCCGCCGATCTCCAGCAATTGACCCTGTCGGGCACGGACGAGACCATCCCGACCCTGGCCGACGCCCTGACCCTGATCGGCCACCGGGCCATGGTCTATATCGAGCTGAAGACTCCCTTCGGCGAGGTGGGCGAGCTGGAGAAGCAGGTCAGCGAAATCCTGCTGGACCACAACGGCCCGACCGCCGTGATCGGCTTCAATCCCTATTCCCACGCCTGGTTCGCCGAGCACCAGCCGCAGATCCTGCGCGGCCTGGACAGCTACAACTGGGACGACGAGAACGCCCGCCGCCTGTCGCCCGAGATCCGCAAGTCGCTGGCGGCGCTGGAGCATGTCGAGATCGCCCGGCCGGACTTCCTGGCCCTGGGGCTGGACATGCTGCCCAGCGCCCGGGCCGACGTCTATCGCGCCAAGGGCATGCCGGTGATCGCCTGGACCGTGCGTTCGGCCGAGCAGTGGGAAAGCGTCCGCGACCATTGCGACAACCTGATCTTCGAGGGCTTCGCCGCGTGACAGCCGTCAAGGCGGAGGTGCGCGTCCACCGGCGCATCGCCGAGATCGGCCGCGACGCCTGGGACGCCTGCGCGGCCCCGCACGGCGATCCGTTCGTCAGCTACGATTTCCTGGACGCCCTGGAAGAGAGCGGCTGCGCGGTCGAGCGCACCGGCTGGGCGCCGCATCACCTGTCGGTCCAGGACGAGGCGGGCGGGGTGGCGGCGGTGATGCCGCTGTACCTGAAGTCCCACAGCCAGGGCGAATACGTCTTCGACCACAGCTGGGCCGACGCCTACGAGCGGGCCGGCGGACGCTACTATCCCAAGCTCCAGTGCTCGGCGCCGTTCTCGCCGGTCACCGGGCCGCGGCTGATCGTGCGGCCCGACATCGATGTCGACGACGGTCGCTCGGCCCTGCTGGGCGGGGCCCTGACCCTGTGTGATCGGCTGAAGGCCTCGTCCCTGCACGTGACCTTCCCGACCGCCGACGAGTGGGGCTGGATGGGCGAGCGGGGCATGCTGCGCCGCCAGGACCAGCAGTACCACTGGTTCAACCACGGCTACGCCAGCTTCGACGACTTCCTGGCGGCCCTGTCGTCCAACCGCCGCAAGACCATCCGCCGCGAGCGCCGCGACGCCCAGGCCGGGCTCGAGATCGTCGCCCTGACCGGCGACCAGCTGACCGAGGACCACTGGGACGCCTTCTTCGGCTTCTACATGGACACCGGCGGCCGCAAGTGGGGCCGACCCTATCTGAACCGGGCCTTCTATTCGCTGCTGGGCGAGCGGATGGCCGACAAGGTGCTGCTGATCCTGGCGCGCCGGCCGGGCGGTCCGTGGATCGCCGGGGCCCTGAACCTGATCGGCGGCGATTGCCTGTACGGCCGCCACTGGGGCTGCACCGAGGACGTGCCGTTCCTGCATTTCGAGCTCTGCTACTACCAGGCCATCGAGCACGGCATCCGCCTGGGCCTGCCAAGGGTCGAGGCCGGCGCCCAGGGCCAGCACAAGATCGCGCGCGGCTACCTGCCCAGCCCGGTCTATTCGGCCCACTGGATCGCCGATCCCGCCCTGCGCGAGCCCGTCGCCCGCTATCTGGAGCGCGAACGCGAGGCGGTGGACGCCGAGATCGCCATGCTGACCGACGAGTTCTCGCCGTTCCGCCAGGAGAGCTAGGTCAGTTCGACCTCGCCGACCTTGTCCTGGTAGTCCTTCTTGGGATCGCTGCCGAGCATCATCCGGACGCCGGCCAGCAGGCTGTGCTCATTGAGCCAGATCTGGGCGTGGCCGGGATCGAAGCGCAGCAGCCGCAGCTTGGGATCGTCCTTGCCTTCGAACCAGGCGGCGACGAACGGATTCCAGAGGCGCTCGACCGTCGTGTGGTCGGTGTCGACCTTCAGGTGGCCGTCCACGGTGGCGAACAGGTCGTGGCCTTTCGAGGCGAAATGAATCTGCGCCTCATGGCCCTGGCCTGTGGCGATCAGCAGGTCGTTGTCGGCCGAGGTGAAGATCCACAGCGGACCGCTGTGGTCGCCCTCGAACAGGGCGGTCATCGGCTGGCCCCGGCCGTTGTCGAAGCCGGGCAGGCCCAGCATGACGGTGCGATCGGACTTCAGCGCCTTCCAGAACTTGGCGGCGAGATCGGCTTCCTTGGACATGGACGTTCCTCCGTTCGCCACTGAACGGCGCGGATCGCCCGATGTTCCGGTCAGGAGGCTTCCCAGGCCGCCTTCAATAGGACGCGAACCTCGTCGTCCACCTCGGCCGGCGAGGCGAGGGGCAGCTTGGCCTTCAGGCGCTCGGACCAGCCCTCGTTCTTCGGGGGCAGCAGGCGAGGGGAGGCGTCGGGCGCGACCGCCAGGCCCAGCACCGCCTTGCCGCCCTTGACCGGCTTGGCGGCGGCGAACTGGAACGCGCGGGACCAGGCGGTGAACGCCTTGCGCTGGCCGGTGACCAGGTCCGGCAGGTCCGCGACGGCCGCCTCCAGCGCCTGGAGGATCGCCAGCGCGGCGGGGTCGGCCCACAGCGCCGCGCGCAGGGCGGCGGGATCGTCCCAGCTGGGATCGGCCGACGGGAAGGCCTCGGCCAGAATGAAGGCGGCGTGGTTCACGCCCAGGCCGTGGTGCTCCTTCAGCCAGACCTGGCGGGCGCGGGGCTTGGTCTCGGGGCAGGTCCTGGCGACGGCCACCCACTCGGCCAGGGTCTTGCCGGTGTTGCGCTCGATGCCCTCGCGCACCGAGGCGAACCACTTCTTCTGCCGTTCGGTCAGGTGCTCGGTCATGTGCGGAGGGCTCCGAAGTGATCGACCAGTTCAGCCAGCAGCCGGTCGCGGCCGCGGGCGGGGCGGTCCAGGTGGACGAAGTGGGTGGCGCCGGCCAGGGTCACGGTCCTGACCGACGGCGTGCGGGACGCGTCGGCCGCGAAGGCGTCGAGATCGGCCTGGCGGCTCCAGAAGTCGTGCTCCGCGCGCACCAGAAGGGTCGGCGCGGTGATCGAGCCGGCGTCGTACAGCCGCCGCCCACAGGCCTGGTGGAAGCTGTCCTCCAGCGCCCCGAGCGGCGCGCGGAACTTGGGCGGGTCGTGCCGGCCGCTGTCGGGATCGCCGGCCAGGACGGCCGGCGCCAGGGCTTTGGCGACAGCGGGATCGCGCCAGGCGTCCTTGTCGTCGGTCGGGATGTTGCGCTCCCAGACCCCGATCAGCGACGCGGCCGGATAGAGGGCGTAGCCGCCGGTCGCCGGATCGAAGCGGCGGGGCTGGCCGGGCTGGGCGAAGGCCGAGCCCGGACCCAGCATGGCGTGGACGTCCGAGCCGCCGTAGAGCGCGTTGATCGTCGCCAGGCCGGACACGGCCTCGGGGCGCAGCGACGCGTAGAAGCCGGCCCACATCCCGCCCGTGGCCCAACCGACCAGCCCGACCTGGCGGTTCTCTGCGCGTTGGGCCGCCAGCTTGCGGACGGCGTCGAGATCGCGGACCACCTCGAAGGCGCGCGACAGGGGACGGCTCTCCTCCGGCGGTCCGTCCATGGCGGCGGGGCGCTGCGAGCCGCCATAGCCTCGCGCGTCCATCACGTAGACCCGGCGGTTCAGGCGCCCGGCCAGGTCGCCGGCCAGCGAGCCGCCCTCGACGGGCAGGTCGAACGAGGCCGCGCCCGCCGCGCGGGCGCCGTGCACCAGGATCAGCGGCGCGCCGCGCGGGGCGGCGGGCCGGACCTCGCGCACATGCAGCCGGACGCCGTCGTCGGCGGTGACGAAAAGCTCTTCGCGACGGAGGCCTTCGGGCGCGGCCTGGGCCGGGCCGGCGGCGGCCAGGGCCGCTCCGGCCGCCAGCATGTCCCGCCGGGTCGGGCTCGTGGTCATTTGCGCGCCCCTCCCGGTTTGCTAGGTACGGTTCCGATCATGCTGGAGACGATCATGAGCCTTCACGGAAGCTACGACGCCGACAACATCTTCGCCAAGATCATCCGCGGCGAGATCCCGGCCGTGAAGGTGTACGAGGACGACCAGGTCCTGGCGTTCATGGACGTTTTCCCGCAGTCGCGCGGCCACGTGCTGGTGATCTCCAAGACCAGCCAGGCCCGCAACCTGCTGGAAGCCGAGGCCAAGACCCTGGGCCGGCTGATCGGCGCGGTGCAGAAGGTGACCCAGGCGGTGACCACGGCCCTGAAGCCGGACGGCGTGGTGGTGACCCAGTTCAACGGCGCCCCGGCCGGCCAGACGATCTTCCATCTGCACTTCCACGTGATCCCCCGCTACGAGGGCGAGGCCCTGGGCCGGCATGGCGAGGGCATGGCGGATGTCGAGGACCTGAAGGCCCTGGCCGAGAAGATCAAGGCGGCGCTCTAAGCTGAACCTTTAGCCAAGCTGTGCATTGAGCGGTGGTAGCGGTAGCTTGGGGACGGTCAGTCCATGTTGGAGTTCGACGATGCGCCGAAAGGCCTGGCGCGTCTGATCTATGCCAGCCGATCGCTGAGCGTCGGCGCCGGCTTCTCCGACGACGTGCGGACGATCCTGCGCACGTCCATTCACCAGAACCGCATGAGCGCCATCACCGGTTTCCTGGTGATCGGCGAAGGGCGCTTCCTGCAGATGCTGGAAGGGCCCGTCGCCGAAGTCGAGGCGACGTTCGAGCGCATCCGTCGGGACGATCGTCACACCGATCTGGTCGTCATCGCCCAGGGACCGGCGGATCGCCGGATGTTCCGCGACTGGAACATGGCCCATCACCAGATCGTCGCGGCCGATCGGATGCTGCTGGCGACGGCCGGTCTTTCCGAGTTCAGGCCTGAGACGTTGGACGGGGCGTGGGCGCTGCGGATCCTGACCAGTCTGGGCGGTCGCCACCTGCGATAGGCCTGGGCTCGCAAGCCCGGCTTGCAGTCAAGCTTGGCCGCGCCTTAGATGCTCGCGGGGGAATCGCGTGCGTCTTCATCCGGTGACATGGCTGATCGTCCTGGCCGCGGGCTTGAGCCTGTCGGCGGACCTGATCCTGTGGGCGTGGGTCGCGCGATCCGCTCTCGAGTGGGCGTCGTCAGCCGACGGTCCGGCCTTGTCGGCGATGACCTGGCTCCGGGCCCTGGGGCCCTCGATGGCCTGGCAGATCAAGATCAGCGCGGGAACCCTGGAAATGCTCGGAACGGCCGTCCTGGTCGAGGGGCTGTCCCGCATCCATCGGCGCCTTCGGGCGCGCAACGCCGTCCTGTTCGAAGGGGGAGCCCATGGCCCTAGATGATCCCGCGCCGGCCGAGCGCATCGGCGTGCTGCTGGGGCGGCTGCACCCGATCACCCGGCTGATCATCGCCGCCGGCGTGCTGCACCTGTGCGGCGACCTGCTGGCGGGCGCGATGAACCTGCGCCAGTATCGCGACATGGTCCTGACGGGCAGCGAGGCTTCCCTGGCCCGGGTGCTGGCCGACATCGCCCACGGCGTGGCCTACGGGCTGTCGTTCTTCGGCACCGCCGCGACGGTGGAGTTTCTGGTCCGTATCTGGGGCGAGGTGAAGGCGATGCGCGGGCAGGGCGACAAGGCCGGCTGAGGTCGAGCTTTAGTGCCCCAGCTTGATGATGGCCGTGGCCAGGCCGACGATCGCGGTCACGCCGCCTAGGAAGGTCAGGCTCTGGGACCGAAGCTTGTCGTTCAGTTCGACGAGGATCTGGGTCTTGGTGATGGCCAGGTCCGCCTTGAGCGCCTGGATGTCCATCTTGGTCGCATGGGCGAGTTCGGTGAGGTCGGCCTTTGTAGCCATATTGGCGAGGTCAGCTTTCGTCGCCGTGTCGGCCTTGGTCGCCAGCCCGCTGATGTCCGGGAACTGCGCGGTCGACTGCACCAGTTCGACGATCGCCTCGGCCGCGCGCTCTTCCAGCCCCGCGTCGCGGAGGCGTTTGGTGGCGCCGAGGGTGTCGAAGGCGACGGTCATGCGATCAACCTAATCGCGTGTTCTCGTTTTGTCCAATCGTTTTCCGCGACCGATGGTCCGATAGCAAAGAGGCCCGGATCGCTCCGGGCCTCTCGCTGTCCTACTCGGTGAGGGCCGGTTCGGCCTCGTCTTCCTTGGCCGCCTTGCCGGGCTTTTCCGGATTGGGCTCGATCTCGAAGGCGATCTTGCCGTTCTCCAGCACCACCTTGACGTGGCCGCCGCGGACCAGGCGTCCGAACAGGATGTCGTCGGCCAGCGGCTTCTTGATGTGCTCCTGGATGACCCGCGCCAGGGGGCGGGCGCCGTAGAGCTCGTCGAAGCCGTTCTTGGCCAGCCAGTCGGCCGCGTCGTCGCTGAGCGAGATCGTGACGTTCCGGTCGGCCAGCTGGACTTCCATCTGCAGCACGAACTTCTGCACGACCTGACGGATGATCTCCGGCGTCAGCGGCTTGAAGGCCACCACCGCGTCGAGGCGGTTGCGGAACTCGGGCGTGAACAGGCGCTTGAGGGCGGCCTCTTCCTCGCCCTGCACCTTGTCGCGGCCGAAGCCGATCGACTGGCGCTGGGCGTCCGAAGCGCCGGCGTTGGTGGTCATGATCAGGATGACGTTCCTGAAGTCGACCTTCTTGCCGTTGCTGTCGGTCAGCACCCCGTGGTCCATGACCTGGAGCAGGATGTTGTAGACGTCCGCGTGCGCCTTCTCGATCTCGTCCAGCAGCACCACGGCGTGCGGGTGCTGGTCGACGGCGTCGGTCAGCTGGCCGCCCTGATCGTAGCCGACATAGCCGGGAGGAGCCCCGATCAGGCGGCTGACGGTGTGGCGCTCCATGTATTCCGACATGTCGAACCGGATCATCTCGATCCCGAGGGTCGAGGCCAGCTGCTTGGCGGCTTCGGTCTTGCCGACGCCGGTCGGGCCGCTGAACAGGTAGCTGCCGATCGGCTTGTCCGGGTCGCGCAGACCGGCCCGGGCCAGCTTCATGGCCGAGGACAGCTGGGTCAGCGCCTCGTCCTGGCCGAACACGGCGCGCTTCAGGTCCGCTTCCAGCTCGCGCAAGGACTCGGTGTCGGACTTGGAGACCGACTTCGGCGGGATCCGGGCGATCTTGGCCACGACGGCCTCGATCTCCTTGACGCCCAGCACCTTCTTGCGGCGGCCTTCCGGCAGCAGCATCTGGCCCGCGCCCGCTTCGTCGATCACGTCGATCGCCTTGTCGGGCAGCTTGCGGTCGGTGATGTACTTGGCCGACAGCTCAACGGCCACCTTCAGGGCGTCGTTGGTGTACTTCAGCTTGTGGAAGTCCTCGTAGTAGCTCTTGAGCCCCTTGAGGATCTTGATGGTGTCTTCCACCGTCGGTTCGTTGACGTCGATCTTCTGGAAGCGACGGACCAGGGCCCGATCCTTCTCGAAGTGCTGACGGAACTCCTTGTAGGTGGTCGAGCCCATGCACCGCAGGGTGCCCGAGGCCAGGGCCGGCTTCAGCAGGTTGGAGGCGTCCATGGCCCCGCCCGAGGTGGCGCCGGCGCCGATCACCGTGTGGATCTCGTCGATGAACAGCACCGCGTTCGGGTGGTTCTCCAGTTCCTTGACCACCTGCTTGACGCGTTCCTCGAAGTCGCCGCGATAGCGGGTGCCGGCCAGCAGCGCGCCCATGTCGAGCGAGTAGATGGTGGCTTCCGCCAGGACTTCGGGGACCTGGTGGGTGATGATTTTGCGGGCCAGGCCTTCGGCGATGGCGGTCTTGCCGACGCCGGGCTCGCCCACCAGCAGCGGGTTGTTCTTGGTGCGACGGCACAGGATCTGGATCGCGCGTTCCACTTCGTTCGCGCGGCCGATCAGCGGGTCGACCTTGCCCTGGCGGGCCTTCTCGTTGAGGTCGACGCAGTAGGCCTCGAGCGCCTCGCCGCCGGTCTTGGCGTTGGGCTTCTCGACGTCTTCCTCGACCGCCGCGCCCTTGGCCGTCTTCGGCTCGGACGCACCCGCCTTCTTGGCGATGCCGTGGGCGATGAAGTTGACCGCGTCGTAGCGGGTCATGTCCTGCTCTTGCAGGAAGTAGGCGGCGTGGCTCTCGCGTTCGGAGAAGATGGCGACCAGCACGTTGGCGCCGGTCACTTCCTCGCGACCCGAGGATTGGACGTGGATCACCGCGCGCTGGATCACGCGCTGGAAGCCCGCCGTGGGCTTGGCGTCGTCCTCGTCGTCGACGACCAGCGAGGCCAGTTCGACGTCGAGATAGTTCACGAGGCTCTTCTTGAGAGCGTTGAGGTCCACGTCGCAGGCGCGCATGACGCCGGCCGCGTCGTCATCGTCGGTCAGCGACAGCAGCAGGTGTTCAAGCGTGGCGTATTCGTGCTTGCGCTGATTGGCGTAAGCGACGGCGCGATGCAGGGATTCTTCAAGTGGGCGCGAAAAAGAGGGCAAGGGGGGCTCCTCAATCCTTTTCCATGGTGCACTGCAGGGGGTGCTGATGCCTGCGCGCCGAGTCGATCACTTGCGCGACCTTGGTCTCGGCAACTTCGTAGGTGAAAACGCCGCAAACGCCGACGCCATGCTGATGAACGTGCAGCATGATCCGGGTCGCATCTTCGCGCGACTTGTTGAAGAAACGTTCAAGTACGTAAACGACGAACTCCATCGGAGTGTAGTCGTCGTTCAAGATCAGTACGCGATAAAGCGAAGGCTTTTGTGTCTTCGGCTTCACTTCCGTGATGACCGAAGAGCCCGCGCCGTTGTTTTGTCCGCCTTGCTTTCGCTCGGCCATTGACCGCTCTCTCCCGGCGGGCCGAACCACCCGCCTTACATGGATTAGATATGGAAACGCGGCAGCATTGGAAGAGGCTGCCGCGTGGCTGCGCCGCTTTAACACAGGGGCGCCGCGCAAAGTGGCTTCTCGCTTGGGATAGCGGCGACACGGGCTAGGGGGCGTCACCGGCGAGGTGCGCAAATGGGGGGCGTTTTGGCGCGGCGCAAGGGGCGGGAAGGGCGACTCAGTCGAGGTTGTGGCGGCGAACACTTGCCCCCTACGGACCGCTTCGCGGTCGTCTTCCCCCAAAGGGGGAAGAGCGCTCCGGCGCGAAGGCTCCGCCCCCTATGGGGGCGGACAGACGGCGAAGCCGTCAGGTGGGGGCAAGTGGGTGTGATCCCACGCCCCGCTTTGACGCTACCCCAGCTTCACCAGCATCTTCCCCAGGTTCTCGCCGGTGAATAGCTTGATGAAGGCGTCCGGCGCGCGCTCGACGCCTTGCTCGACCGTCTCGTTCCACTTGATCTTGCCCGACGAAATCCAGCCGGACATGTCGGCGATGAACTGCGGCGCCAGGTCGTAGTGGTTGGAGACGATGAAGCCTTCCAGCCGCAGGCTCTTGCCGACGATCTGGGCGACGTTCCACGGGCCGGTCGGCTTTCCGGTCTCGTTGTACTGCGAGATCATCCCGCACACGGCGAAGCGGGCGAAGGTGCGGGCCGAGTTGAGGGCGGCTTCCAGGTGCACGCCGCCGACGTTCTCGAAATAGACGTCGATCCCCTTGGGCGCGACCTTCTCCAGCTCGGCCACCACGTCGGGCGTGGCCTTGTAGTCGATCACGTGGTCGACGCCGATGCTCTTGAGGAAGGCCACCTTCTCCGGTCCGCCGGCCGAGCCGATCACGGTGTGGCCCTTCAGCTTGGCGATCTGACAGACCACCGAGCCCACCGCGCCGGCGGCGGCCGAGACGAACACCACGTCGCCCTCCTTCAGGGCCGCGATCCGCAGCAGGCCGACATAGGCGGTCAGGCCCGGCATGCCGGCCACGCCCAGGAAGGTCTGGGGCGGCAGGCCGTGGGTGTCGATCTTGGTCACCGCGCCCATGCCGCCGGCGGCCAGGGCCTTGGGCGAGACGTTGAAGACCTCGCGCCAGCCGAACATCGTCGAGACGATGTCGCCCACCTTGTAGTCCGGGTCGTTCGAGGCGGTGACCTCGCCGATCGCGCCGCCCTGCAGCGCCTTGCCCAGCTCGAACGGCGGCACGTAGCTCTTCCGGTCGGTCATGCGGCCGCGCATGTACGGGTCGACCGACATCCACAGGTTCTTGACCTGGATCTCGCCGTCGCCCGGCGCGCCGACCTCGACGCTGGCCAGTTCGAAGTTCTCGTGGGCCGGGACGCCGACGGGGCGGCTCTTCAGACGGATTTCGCGCGACGTGACCATGGCCTTGCCTCCCAACCCCGCTCATCGGGGTGCGTTGTTTAAACGAACGTTTAGACCGGTCTTCGCCGAGGCTCCAGTGCTTCCCGCAGGAAAGCGAACACGATAGACAGCGGCCATGACCCAGGATGTTCTGAAAGCGGGCGTCGTCGGCGCCGGGGTGTTCGGCGGATATCACGCCAAGAAGTATGTCGAGCTGGACGGCGTTGAGCTGGTCGCGGTGTTCGACATAGACCTGGACCGGGCCAAGGCCCTGGCCGAGCCCTTGGGGGCCCAGGCTTTCGACGACCAGGCCGCCTTCCTGGCCGCCGTCGACGTGGTCACCGTCGCCACCCCCGCCGTGCATCACGCCAAGGCGGGCCTGGCGGCGCTGAAGGCCGGCAAGCCGGTCTATTCCGAAAAGCCCCTGGCCGTGACGCCGGACGACGCCGACGCCCTGGTCGCCGCCGCCGCCAAGGCCGGCGTGCCGCTGGCCTGCGGCCACCAGGAACGGGTGGTGTTCCAGGCCATGGGCCTGCTGGACATTCCCGAGCAGCCGCTGCGCCTGGAAGCCGTGCGCCGGGGCACGCCCTCGGACCGCAACCTCGACGTCTCGGTGGTGCTGGACCTGATGATCCACGACATCGACCTAGCCCTGGCGCTGTGCGACGGCGAGCCAGTGGCGGTGGAAGGCGAGGGGGCGATCACCCGCTCGACCTCGCTGGCCAATCCTTCACTAGACTGGGTCAAGGCCGAGGCCACCTTCGACAACGGCTTCACCGCAGTGTTCGACAGCTCGCGCGTGGCCGAGGCCCGCGAGCGGACCATGAAGGTGGTCTACCCCTCCGGCGAGGTCGAGATCGACTTCCTGGCCCGCACCTTCCGCAACACCACCCCGTTCCCGCTGATCGAGAACTTCAACGACACCCCGGCGGGCAAGGATCCCCTGGGCCAGAGCGTCGCCGGATTCCTGAAGGCCGTGCGCGGCGAGGCCCCGCGTCCGGTGGTGACCGGCGAGGAAGCCGCGCGGGCGCTGGACCTGGGCCTGGCCGTGGAGCAGGCGGCTGGCGGCTAGCGCCTAGCCCGGCCATCATCCCCCACCGTTGTCATCCCGGAAAGCGCGGAGCGCTTGTCCGGGACCCAGGTGAACCGCAAGACCTCAGCCCAGTCCCCTGGGTCCCGGACAGCCTCTGCGAGGCTTCCGGGATGACAACCTTTTGAGAAGCGCGGCCTACCTCGGCGCCACCTTCACCAGCACCACGTCGTTGGCCCGCATCGTCACCGCCACGCTGGCCGCGCCCGTCTTGCCGATCGTCAGTGCTCGCGTCTCGGGCTTGTCCGTCGTCAGGGCGTTCAGGTCGCGCACCTGCTGCTGGGTCAGCGTCTTGGGCGAGCCCAGCTCCAGATAGGCGGTGTAGGCGTCGTTGGTCTTGAAGCCGGTGCGGAAGATTTGGACGTCGTAGCGGCCGGGCTTGAGGCCCTTGAGGTCCAGGCTGACCGGCTCGACGTCCACGGTGGGCTGGACCTTGGTGTAGTAGGGGCGGTTGCTGACCGCCTGGACCGGCTGGCGGAAATCCCAGACCAGGGCCTGGACGCCGCCGGCGTCGGCGGTGGCCCAGGTCTGGGCGTCGGCGACCTTCACGGCCTTGTCGCCCAGCTGGTTCAGGTACTTGTAGGCGAACCAGGCCGGCTTGCGGATTCCCTGCGGGTTCATCAGGCCGAAGCCGCCCTCGAACGGCGCGGTGGGCGGGCCGGGCTCTTCGAACAGGTCGCTGTAGGTCCAGTAGCTCATGCCCTGCAGCTGGCCCTCGCTGCCCTTGAGCTTGGAGAGGATGTAGGGCGCGCTGACATAGGAGTCGTGCACCGGGTCGCGCGGCGTGTAGCTGGTGCTCCACTCGGTGAAGTACAGCGGCAGGCCGGGCTTGAACGAGGCCTCGATCTCACGGCGCACCCGGCGGATGTCGCCGACGATGGCGTCCTGCGAGGGCGACAGCTTGGTGTCGCTCTTGCCGTTCTCGTCCAGGAAGCCGCCGTCCACGCCGTAGGTGTGGGTGGTGATGAAGTCGACCGGCGCGCCCGAGGCCTGGACGTGGCTCAGGAACTCCGGCGTCCAAGCCGCGCCGGCCGTCGAGGGGCCGCCGACCCGCAGCGCCGGATCGATCGCCTTGATGGTGTGGGCGGTCAGGTCATAGAGCTCGAAATAGGCCTTCTGGTCGGCCTTCTCCCAGAAGCCGTCGAGATTGGGCTCGTTCCAGACCTCGAAATACCAGGACCGCACCTCGGCCTGGCCGTAGCGCTGCTGGATATGGCGCACGAACGCGTCGACCAGGCCGGCCCACTGCTTGGGATCGGGGTGGGAAGTGTTGCCCTTCCACCAGAAGATCTGGTTGTCGGACGACTTCATGGCCAGGGGCGTGAAGCCCAGCTCGACGAAGGGCTTGATCCCCATGCCCAGCAGGCGGTCGTACAGCTGGTCGATCTTGGTCCAGTCGTAGACCGGCTGGCCGTCGACCACGCGATAGGTCCCCAGCACGTCGTGGAAGATGCCGTGGAAGCGTACATAGCGGAAACCCAGCTCGTCGCGGGCCGTCTTCAGCTGGGCCAGGCTGTCTTCGCGCAGCAGAGTGCCGGGATAGTCCGAGCCGACCGACAGGTCGTAGAACCGGTCGCGCGGCGTGGTCGGCGCCTGGGCGTCGATGGCGATATGGCGGACGGCCGGCTTCTCCTGAGCCGTGGCGGAACCCGCCAGCAGCACGGCCAGGGCCGAGGCGGCGATCGCGGCGCGCAGGCCGGTCCTGGTGGCGGTCGTCGTCATGGCGGTCGGTCCCTTCCTGGCGGTGGCCCGCCCTCGTCGTCGGGGCGGTGTTGTTGGGAGCGGTACCATTATTCCCGCCGCGTCGTACAGCCCAACGGCAAAAGGGCGGGGAGGGGTCTGTTCATGCGCGGCGGCCGGGCTTACGCGAACCGTTCGCAATGAAACGAGCGCAGGGCGGCCGGTTTCCGGCAAAAACTCGGCGTCGAACCCTTCCGTCGCGCCGTCAGCTGAGCTAACCACGGCGCACTCTTTGGAAGGCGTACCATCATGACCAAGAAACCCGACGGCACCTGGGACAAGTCGCAACTCCCGAGCCGGCATGTAACCGAAGGGCCGGCCCGCGCGCCGCACCGCTCGTATTACTACGCCATGGGTCTTGGCACGCGCGAGATCGCCCAGCCGTTCGTAGGGGTGGCCTCGTGCTGGAACGAGGCCGCGCCGTGCAACACCGCCCTGATGCGCCAGGCCAACGCCGTGGCCAAGGGCGTCAAGGCGGCCGGCGGCACCCCGCGCGAGTTCTGCACCATCACCGTCACCGACGGCATCGCCATGGGCCACGAGGGCATGCGCTCGTCCCTGGTCAGCCGCGACGTGATCGCCGACTCCGTCGAGCTGACCATGCGCGGCCACGGCTATGACGCCCTGGTCGGCGTGGCCGGCTGCGACAAGAGCCTGCCGGGCATGATGATGGCCATGCTGCGCCTCAACGTGCCCAGCGTGTTCCTGTACGGCGGTTCGATCCTGCCCGGCCGCTTCCAGGGCAAGGACATCACCGTGATGGACGTGTTCGAGGGCGTCGGGGCCCACGCGGCCGGCACCATGGACGAGAAGACCCTGTGCGAATTGGAGAAGCACGCCTGTCCGTCGGACGGCGCCTGCGGCGGCCAGTTCACCGCCAACACCATGGCTTGCGTGTCGGAAGCCATCGGCCTGGCCCTGCCGCTGTCCTCGGCCCTGCCGGCCCCGTACCTGGACCGCGACCAGTACGCCGTGGCCTCGGGCGAGGCGGTGATGCGGCTGATCGAGCAGAACATCCGCCCGCGCGACATCTGCACCCGCAAGGCGTTCGAGAACGCCGCCGTCGTCGTCGCCGCCACCGGCGGTTCGACCAACGGCGCCCTGCACCTTCCGGCCATGGCCCACGAGTGCGGCATCGAGTTCACTCTGAAGGACGTGGCCGAGATCGCCGCCCGCACGCCCTATGTCGCCGACCTCAAGCCCGGCGGCCGCTACGTGGCCAAGGACATGGGCGAGGCCGGCGGCGTGCCGATGCTGCTACGCACCCTGCTGGACGCCGGCCTGCTGCACGGCGACGTCATGACGGTGACCGGCAAGACCCTGGCCGAGAACCTGGCCGACGTGGTCTGGCGCGACGACCAGGACGTGATCCGTCCGGCCACAAACCCGCTGTCGCCGACCGGCGGCGTGGTGGGCCTGTGGGGCTCGCTGGCCCCCGAGGGCGGCATCGTCAAGGTGGCCGGCCTCAAGCACCAGGTGCACCGCGGCCCGGCCCGGGTGTTCGACGGCGAGGCGGCCTGCTTCGAGGCCGTGTCGAACCGCGACTACAAAGAAGGCGACGTCCTGGTCATCCGCTACGAAGGTCCCAAGGGCGGGCCGGGCATGCGCGAGATGCTCTCGACCACGGCCGCCATCTACGGCCAGGGCGTGGAGAACATCGCCCTGATCACCGACGGCCGCTTCTCGGGCGCCACGCGCGGCCTGTGCATCGGCCACGTGGGACCGGAAGCCGCCGTGGGCGGTCCGATCGCCCTGGTCCAGGACGGCGACATCATCAGCATCGACGCCACCAAGGGCACGATCGATCTGGAGGTCGAGGCCGAGGAACTGGCGCGCCGCAAGGCCGCCTGGAAGCCGCGCGGCCACGACTACAACAGCGGCGCGGTCTGGAAGTTCGCCCAGCTGGTGGGGCCGGCCTATCTGGGGGCCACCACCCATCCGGGCGCGGCGAAAGAGACCCACGTCTACGCGGACATCTGAAAGAAAGGGGCCGGGCGGATCGCCGGGCCCCTTTTCCTTTCGGCCCCTATTTCTTGATCTTCTTGAAGTCCTTGTAGAACAGGTCTTCCGGCGGGCGGTCCTCGGGGGCCGGGGCGCGGAAGTCGTTGGGGCGCAGCAGGCCCTGGTCGAACATCGTCCGGCGCTGCTCCACCGCCGCGGCGGCGCGGGCCGAGGCGCTCAGTCGGACCGGCACGATCACCCCGCGATCCCGGTCCAGCCAGGCGGCGGCCTCCTGGGTGCTGACCACGCCGTCGCGATCGGTGTCGGCGGGCGTGAGGGCCAGCGGCCGCGTCTCGGCCAGGGCCGGCGCGGCGCAGCAGAGGGCGAGGGCGGAAGCGAGAACCAGACGCATCAAGGACTCCCCAAAGGCCAACTGGCAAGCTGACAAGGCATTTGGGCGGTCAAACGCGCGAGGAGTCAAACGGGATCAGTCGTCCAGGTCGAACGGCAGCTCGTCCTGGTCGCCCCTGGGCGGACGCGCGGCCTTGGAGACCGGCTTGTAGGCCTTTTCCGGGATCGGCGGCGGATCGTCGTCCAGATCATCGTCCCACGGCGCGTCCGTCGGGTCGGCGGTGGTGTCGATCTCGTCGAACAGCGGGGCCGTAGCCGCCGGACGCGCCGGCGCGGCGGCGGTGACCGCCTCGAGAGCCGGCGTATAGGGCTTGGGCGCTGGCTCGGGCTCGACGGCCGGCGGGCGGGTCTTGATGGCCGGCTCGGACGTCTCCGGAGCCTGGGCGGCCTTGGCCTTCGGGGCCAGGGGGCGGCGGACGATGGCGTCGGCGCGCAGCAGCCAGCGGTTGGCCTCCTGGATGGCGTCGGCCGGCGAGCGGCTCTCGCGGCGCTGCTGGTCGCCCTCCAGCCACAGGTCCAGCTCGAAGTCGGGGTGGCGCGGATCGTCGAAGATCAGCTTCAGGGTCACCTGGGCGGCTTGCTGGACGATCTGGTCGATGGCCCGGCGCGGCTCGCCCCGGAAGACGCGGCCGATCACCTGGCCGTCCACCGACAGCTCGGCCCCCATCAGCTCGTCGATGCGGTAGATCAGGCACCAGGCGCCGCTGTCCCACGCCACGGCGGCCTGGTTGGTGGTGAAGTTGAAGCCCGCGCCCCGGCCGCGGCCCTTGGCGACGATCACGGTCTCGGGCGCGCCCTTGAGCACGTGGCGCAGGGCGCGGCGGATCCGGCGCTCCTCGTCCATGAACCAGATGGCGGCGCTGCCCACGAAGGTCACCGCGGACGCCGACAGGGTCACGAGCAGCAAAAGACGCCAGAGTTCGCTCATGGGATCAGGCTAGCGAGAGTCCGGGTTTCCGAACAGTTGATGTTTCAGAGGGCCAGCTCGGCGACCACGGGAACGTGATCCGACGGCTTTTCCTTGTCGCGCTCGTCGCGGTGGATGACGACGCCGGCCAGCTTGTCGGCCGCCTGGGGCGACAGCAGCAGGTGGTCGATGCGGATGCCCAGGTTCCGGGGCCAGGCGCCGGCCTGGTAGTCCCAGAAGGTGTAGCCGCCCGGCGCGCCGTCGGCCTGCATGTAGGCGTCGGTGAAGCCCAGGTTCTTCAGGGCCCGGAAGGCGCCCCGGCTCTCGGGCTGGAACAGGGCGTCGCCCAGCCAGGCCTCGGGATTGGCCACGTCCTCGGCCTCGGGGATGACGTTGTAGTCGCCGGCGATGACCAGCGGCTCCTCCAGCTTGAGCAGCCCCTGGGCGTGGGCGTGCAGCCGCTTCATCCAGGCCAGCTTGTAGGCGAACTTCTCGGTGCCGATCGGATTGCCGTTGGGCAGGTAGATGCCGACCATCCGGAAGGGCGTGGGGGCGCCGATCACCGCCTCGATGTAGCGCGACTGCTCGTCGACCTCGTCGTCATGCAGGAAGGGCAGGCCCTTGCGCACGTCCTCCATCGGGTGCTTCGAGAGCATGGCCACGCCGTTGTAGGTCTTCTGGCCGTGGACGGCGACGTTGTAGCCCAGGCGCTCGAAGGCCTCGGTCGGGAACTTCTCGTCCAGGCATTTGATCTCCTGGAGCACGGCCACGTCGGGCGCGACCGATTCGAACCAGGCCAGGACGTTTTCCAGGCGGGCGTTGACGGAATTGACGTTCCAGGTGGCGATGCGCATTGACGGCTCCAGTCGGCGGCGGGAGGCTAGGGCGCATGGGGAACGCGCTCAAGTCGGGGTTCCAGATTTCAAGACGGAACCGGCGCTGGCTGCTGGTCCTGGCGACGCTGACCTGTGGCCTGATGGCCGTGCCGGGCGGGATCGCCGCGATCTTCACGCCGCTGGTCTTCGACGCCCCGGGCTCGCTGTACAATCCGGTAGCCTGGTTGGGTTTCGTGCTCTGCGCGGGGTTCTGGGTGGTCTGCCTGCTGGCCCCGCTGCTGGCCTGGATCCAGTGGCGGCGCGGCCGCGAGCCCATCGCCTGGGCCGCCATGGCCGCGCCGGTGGCCTGGGGCGCGGCGGCGCTGACGGTGCTGCAGCTGGTGCCGGGGTAAGGCGCGGAAGATCATCAGCCGATCCTCGCCCATGGTCGCCAGCGCCTCGGTCGGCGGCAGGCCGGTCGGCGCATCCACCCTCACGGCCGCGAAGGCTTCGTCGACGATGGAGCCGCGATAGTCGTGCAGGGACAGGCCGACATGGCCCAGGTCCAGCTTCCTGCGCAGGTCGCTCATCATCCGCGTCCAGGACTCCAGGCTGTCGGAACCTCGCGTCGGGCGCGCCTTGGCCTTGCGTCGGTCGGCGAGAACGCGGTCGATGCGGGCCGACGACCAGCCCTTCCGCGCCAGCTTGGCGGCCTCCCGCGCTTCGTCGTCTTCGTCCGCCGGCTCATAGGTCGCCAGGACGGTGCCGCAATCGCAGCCGCCTCGGCAGGTCAGGTACTGCCGCTCGCCCGGGCGCAACACGAGGGCCAGCGAGCGGCCCTCGACCGGCTGGGCGTCGCGGCCGTGGTCGCGCATGACCGCGCGCAAGGCGGCCACGTCCTCGGTGGGCGCCACCAGGGTCACGAAATGACACATGGGTCTGGGTTCAGATCGAGAAGCTGACGCCGCAGCCGCAGCTGGACTTGGCGTTGGGGTTGCGCACCCGGAACTCCGCCCCCGCCAGCTCGTCGACGAAGTCGATCTCCGAGCCCTTCAGCAGGGCCAGGGAGATGACGTCGACCAGGGCCGCGGCCCCGTCGCGTTCCACCCTCAGGTCGTCGGGCTCGGCCGCCTCGACCAGGTCGAACCGGTACTGGAAGCCCGAGCAGCCGCCGCCGTCGACGGCGACGCGCAGCATCACCGGATGGCCTTCGGCCTCCGAGATCGAGTGGAGCCGGCGGGCGGCGTTGGAAGAAAGCGTTACGGCTGTGTCGGTCATGGCTGTGGAAAATCCATACTTCGCCTATATGAGGGCCTGCGCGCCCCAGGGAAAGAGGGCGATCAGCAAAGGCCTTCCATGTCGTCTCCCTTCTTCGTTCAGCGCGCTCCCTATGCCGAGGATCCGGCCAAGTCCCGGGGGCGGCGCTTCCAGGAGGACGAGAGCCGCACCCGCACGCCTTTCGCCCGCGACCGCGACCGCATCATCCACACCTCGGCCTTCCGCCGCCTGAAGGAGAAGACCCAGGTGTTCGTCGCCCACGAAGGCGACAACTTCCGCACCCGCCTGACCCATTCGCTGGAAGTGGCGCAGGTCGCGCGCTCGCTGGCGACCGCCTTGGGGCTGGACAGCGACCTGGCCGAGACCATCGCCCTGGGCCACGACATCGGCCACCCGCCGTTCGGCCACGCCGGCGAGGACGAGCTGCAGGCCTGCATGAAGAACTTCGGCGGCTTCGACCATAACGTGCAGACGTTCCGCGTCGTCACCGAGCTGGAGCGCCGCTATCCGGACTTCAACGGCCTGAACCTGACCTGGGAGACCCTGGAAGGGATCATCAAGCACAACGGTCCGGTGACCGAGAAGCTGGGCAAGCCGTCCTGGAAGGCGATCTCCAAGTACGACAGCGAATACAAGCTGGGCCTGAACACCTGGGCTTCGGCCGAGGCCCAGGTCGCGGCCCTGGCCGACGACATCGCCTACAACAACCACGACATCGACGACGGGGTCGAGGCGGGGCTGTTCACCCTGGACGAGCTGATGGACGTGCCGCTGATCGGCCCGATCCTGGCGGCCGTGCGCAGCGAGCGCCCGGACCTGGACCTGCGCCTGACCCGCCTGGAGGCCGTGCGCCGGATGATCGGGGCCATGGTCGACGACGTGATGGGCGAGACCCTGCAACGGGCCGCGGCCACCGGCGTGCAGTCGGCCGAGGACGTCCGCGCCCTGGACCACGCCCTGGTCGCCTTCTCGGTCGACATGGCCGAGGACCTGGCCCGGCTGCGCCAATTCCTGCACACCCGGATGTACCGCCACTGGCGCGTCAATAGGACGCGCAGCCAGGCCCGCCGCATTCTGGCCGAGATGTTCAACCTCTTCTTGGCCGAGCCCGACGTCCTGCCGTCGGAATGGTTCGCCCGGTCGCAGAACCGCGACGAGGCCGGCCGCGCCCGCGTGGTCTGCGACTACATCGCCGGCATGACCGACCGCTTCGCCATCGAGGAGCATCGGAAATTGTTCCAGCTGGACGTCTGGAACTAGACCAACGTTCACGGGCGGTTCTGGGTAGGCTCGGGCTTCGATAAACTAGGTCGGCGCGCGTCCGATTCGCTGTGAGCGATCCGTGCGCCTGGAAGTCTGGAGCCTCGACGCGAATGTCCGATCCCCACCGCGGCGCCTATACGCCGCCCACCGATGCGCCGCTTTCGTTCGATGCGCGTCAACCCGTTCGCGGCTCGCGGCCCCTGCCCATGACCCTGATCATCAGCGCCGTGGTGCTGGCGACGCTGGTGGTCGCGGTCATGCTGATCTATCGCGGCGGCGTGCGCGGCCCCAACGAGCCGCCGCGCACCGTGGGCGAGCCCGTCGCCCAGGTGAAGGCCGCCCCGCCGGCCGGCGCCGCCCAGCCGACCGACCCGGCCGCCGGCCTGCAAATCTACAAGAACGAGACCCCCGAGGCCTCGCCGACCTTCGCGGCCCAGCCGGAAGCGCCGATGGCCCGTCCCACCCCGCCGCCGCCCAGCGCGCCGGTCCAGAGCGCCGCCCTGCAGCCGGCCAAGCCGGCTCCTGCCGCGCCGGTCTCGGCCGCGCCCGCCGCGAAGCCGGCCGCCAGACCCGCCCCCAGCATCGAGGGCTTGGCCACCGCCGCCGTTTCGCCGCGCGCGACGGCGCCCGCCGCGACCAAGCCCGCCGCCGCCGCCCCGGCCCCCGCCGCCTCGGCCGGCGGCCCGGCCAGCGTGCAGATCGGCGCCCTGTCCTCGACCGCCCTGGCCGACAAGGCCTGGTCCGACGCCGCCCGCATCGCGCCGGGCATGGCCGCGGGCAAGGGCAAGCGGGTCGAGGCGATCGACAAGAACGGCACCACCCTCTACCGCACCGCCGTCACCGGTTTCGCCAGCCGCGCCGAGGCCAAGGCCTTCTGCGACGCCCTGACCGCCGCCGGCAAATCCTGCTTCGTGAAGTAAGAGGGCAGGGCGCATGGCCAGCATCTCCGCCGCCATCCTCGGCTGCGCCGGGACCACCCTGACGGCGGAAGAGGGCGCGTTCTTCCGGGACGTGAAGCCGTGGGGCTTCATCCTGTTCAAGCGCAACATCGCCGACCCGAACCAGGTCCGGGCCCTGACGGCGGCGTTGCGCGAGACGGTGGGGCGTCCCGACGCGCCCATCCTGATCGACCAGGAAGGCGGCCGCGTCGCCCGCCTGGGCGAGCCGCACTGGAAGAAGTACCCGCCCGGCCGCGCCTATGGCGAACTGGTCGCCAACGATCCGCTTGTGGCTCGCGAGATCACCCGCCTGGGCGCCCGCCTGATCGCCCACGACCTGCTGTCGCTGGGGATCAATGTCGACTGCGTGCCGGTGCTGGACGTGCCCGATCCGCAGGGCCACGAGATCATCGGCGACCGCGCCTACGGCGATACGCCCGAGCAGGTGGCCACCCTGGGCCGCGCGGCGGCCGAGGGCCTGCTGGCCGGCGGCGTCCTGCCGATCATCAAGCACATCCCCGGCCACGGCCGCGCCATGGCCGACAGCCACCTGGAGCTGCCGGTGGTGAAGGCCAAGCTGGCCGAGCTGGACGCCCGCGACTTCGCGCCGTTCCGGGTGCTGTCGGACATGCCGATGGCGATGACCGCGCACGTCGTCTACACGGCCATCGACCGCAACCGCCCGGCCACGACGTCGCGCAAGGCGATCAAGAAGATCATCCGCGAATCCATCGGCTTCGACGGACTGCTGATGAGCGACGACCTGTCGATGAAGGCGCTGTCGGGCGACTTCAAGCAGCGCGCCAAGGACAGCCTGTCGGCCGGCTGCGACGTGGTTCTGCACTGCAACGGCGACATGGCCGAGATGAGGGCCGTGATGTCGGGCGTCGGCAAGCTGTCGCGCGAGGCCAAGCGCCGCGTCCAGGCCGTCATGGGCCGCCTGGTCAAGGTTCCCGAGCCCTTCGACGTCGCCGAGGCCCGCGCCCGCTTCGATGCGGCTTTCGACGGACGCTTTGCGTGAGCACGGGCTTCCAGCCCACGCTCGACTTCGAAGCGGCCAACGAGGCGGCCGAGGACGGCGCCGCGCTGGTCATCGACATCGACGGCTACGAAGGCCCGCTGCACGTGCTGCTGGCCCTGGCGCGCAGCCAGAAGGTCGACCTGCTGCAGCTGTCGATCACCCGCCTGGCCGAGCAGTACCTGGCCTTCGTGCAGCAGGCCCGCCGCGTGCGCTTCTCTCTGGCCGCCGACTATCTGGTGATGGCCGCCTGGCTGGCCTACCTCAAGTCGCGCCTGCTGCTGCCCAAGCCCGAGCGCCCCAAGGCCGAGGAACCGCCGGCCGAGGAGATGGCCGCCCAGCTGGCCTTCCGCCTGGCCAAGCTGGACGTGATGCGCAAGGCCGTCGAGGCCCTGAAGGAGCGTCCGATCCTCCAGCGCGACGTCTTCATGCGCGGCGATCCCGAGGCGGTGAAGATCGTCTCCTCGACCCGCTTCGAGGGCGACCTCTACGCGCTGATGACCGCCTACATCACCCAGCGCAAGCGCGAGCACGGCCGTCACTACGCCCCGCGTCCGCCCCAGGCCTATCCGCTGGAGGACGCCCGCGACCGCCTGCGCGATCTGCTGCCGGAGATGAAGGACTGGACCACCCTGTCGGGCGTGGCGCCGGTCGACCGCTGGGAAGAGGACCCCGAAGGGCCCAGTCCCGCCAGCTACCTGGCCTCGACCCTGTCGGCCAGCCTGGAGCTGGTGAAGGAGGGCATCCTGGAGGCGCGGCAGATGGAGCACTTCTCGGACATCTACCTGCGCACGCGGGCCGAGCCGCTGGAGCCGATCGCTTGACGACCCAAGACCCGCTGTTCACCGAACGCTGCATCGAGGCCCTGCTGTTCGCGGCGGCCGAGCCGCTGAGCGCCGAGGACCTGGCCAAGCGCCTGCCCGAGGGGGCCGACATCGCTATGGGCCTGGCCGACCTGGAGGCGCGCTACGCCGGACGGGGCATCGAACTGGTCCAGGTGGCCGGCCGCTGGCGGTTCCAGACGGCGACCGACCTGTCGTTCCTGATGACCGAGGAGCGCGAGGAGCCGCGCCGCCTGTCCAAGGCCGCCCAGGAGACCCTGGCCATCATCGCCTACCACCAGCCGGTCACCCGGGCCGAGATCGAGGCGGTGCGCGGCGTCCAGGCCAGCCGGGGCACGCTGGACGTCCTGCTGGAGCTGGGCCTGGTCAAGATGCGCGGCCGTCGCCGCACGCCGGGCCGCCCTGTGACCTTCGGCACCACCGACGCCTTCCTCGAGCACTACGGCCTGGCGACCCTGGGCGACCTGCCGGGAATCGCCGAGATGCGGGCCGCCGGCCTGCTGGCCCTGGACCTGCCGCCGGGCTTCTCCGTGCCCGACCCGATGGGCCTGCGCGCGGGCGAGGACGAGGACCCGCTGGAGGACGGCGACGAGGCCCCGGAATTCGCTCAGGATTTCCTGGGAGACCTGGAAGGGCGGTAGGGTTTGCGCACATCGTCGCGGGCGGCGGCTTATCGTCCGGCGACGCTTTGCCCACCGCCTCGCGACCGCCTATATTGTCAGAGATATTGTAACGACACGCCGCAGCGGCTAATGGGCGCGCTGTCGCAAGGAGCATCGTCGTCATGGGTAGCATGAGCTGGATCCACTGGGTGATCGTGATCGCGGTCGTGGCCCTGCTGTTTGGCGGGCGCGGCAAGCTGTCCGGCATCATGGGCGACGCGGCCAAGGGCATCAAAGCCTTCAAGGACGGCCTGAAGGACGATCCGTCCGACGAAGTCGCCGCCAACAAGGCCACCGGCGCGCTGCCGCGCACCGACGCCGAGAAGGAAGACCTGCGCAAGTCGTAGGAGATTCGTTGCGGCGCGGTCTCCGAGGGGAGGGCGCGCGCGACCGTCGTTTCACTCCGCGAGCCCGGCCTGGCCGCTCGCTCTAAGGCGCGTCCATGCTTCCTGATATCGGCGGAACGGAACTCCTGGTCATCGCCGCGGTCGCCCTGATCGTGGTCGGTCCCAAGGACTTGCCCGTGCTGCTGCGCAAGCTCGGCCAGTTCGTCGGCAAGATCCGCGGCATGGCCAACGAATTCCGCGCCAGCTTCGACGAGATGGCCCGCCAGTCGGAGCTCGACGAGCTGCGCCGCGAGGTCCAGGCCATGCGCGAGGGCCAGTACACCGCCCCGATGCGCGACGCCGCCGCCCAGGCCGCCGACGCCAATGTCGACCAGGTGTTCGCCGACATCGACGCCGGCCTCAACAGCGGCGCGGTCAAGGTCTCGCCGCACGACGCCTACCAGCCGCTGACCGCCACGGTCGAAACCCCGGCGCCGGCGGTCGAGATCGTCGACAAGCCCGCCCGCAAGCCCCGCGCGCCCGCCAAGCCCAAGGCGACCGAGATCGTCTCCAAGTCGCCCGCCAAGCGAGCGGCCAAGGGCGACCTGTCGGTGCCGGCTCCGACCAAGCCCGCCCGCAAGCGCGTGGCCAAGACAGCCCCTGGGGCCGGCGACACCAATTCGGACATCACCTCGTGACCAACGCCATCGGACACGATCCGGAAGACGAGATCGAAGCCTCGCGCGCGCCGCTGATGGATCACCTGATCGAGCTGCGCATGCGGCTGATCATCTGCGTGGTCGCGCTGTTCATCGGCTTCGGCGTCTGCTTCGCCTTCGCCGACCGCATCTTCCTGTTCCTGGTCGAGCCGTTCACGGTGGCCCAGAAGCTGCTGGCCGCCCAGCACGCCGGCGGCCATCACGGCCCGTTCGACCTGCTGCTGGCTCTGCTGGGCCTGAAGGACATCCCGGCGACCGACACCAAGGCCCTGGGCCTGGTCTACACCGCCGCCCTGGAGTTCTTCTTCACCAAGCTGAAGCTGGCCGGGTTTGGCGCCGTGGTCCTGACCTTCCCGGTGCTGGCCTGGCAGCTGTACCGCTTCGTCGCGCCGGGCCTCTACAAGAACGAGCGCCACGCCTTCCTGCCGTTCCTGATCGCCTCGCCGGTGATGTTCGTGCTGGGCGCGGCCCTGGTCTATTACGTGATGCTGCCGTTCGTGCTGTGGTTCTCGCTGAGCCAGCAGATCTCGACCGCCGGCATCTCGATCCAGCTGCTGCCCAAGGTCAGCGACTACCTGACCCTGGTGACGACCCTGCTGCTGGCCTTCGGCCTGTGCTTCCAGCTGCCGGTCGTGGTCTCGCTGCTGGGCATGGCGGGCATCGTGTCGAGCAAGCTGCTGCGCGACGGCCGCCGCTACGCCATCGTCGGCGTGTTCATCGCCGCGGCCATCCTGACCCCGCCCGACCCGATCAGCCAGATGACCTTGGCCATCCCGATGTGCCTGCTCTACGAGATCTCGATCTGGTGCGTGTGGCTGATCGAGCGCCGCAAGGCCAAGGACGAACGCGAGCAGACCAAGGACGTGGTCGCGGTCTAGGCTTCGCCTCAGCGTCTCCCAAAAGCAAAAGCCGCGTCCGGTCTTTCGACTGGGCGCGGCTTTGTCGTTCTTCAACCCCTCACCCGACCCCGGCTTTCGCCGGGGCCACCCTCTCCCGCAAGGGGAAAGGGAAGGGCTCAGGCGCTTACGCGTCCTGGCGGCTCGCGACGGTCGCGGCCTGCAGCTGGGCCTTGGCCGAGCGGACGGCGTAGCCGACGCAGGCGCGGTAGTCGGCCATGCTGCTGACGCCGTTGGTGGCCTTGCAGACCGTCTGGGCGGCCAGCTTGATGTCGGCGTCGATCTGGTCGGCCGACTTGCCCTTCAGCGAGACGCGGACGACGGTCAGGTCCTGGCGCGGGGCGACGGTCTTGGTGGCGCGGGCCTTGGCGATGGCGGCCAGCTGGCGATTGGCGGCGCCGATCGCGCCGGTCACGCACTCGTCCGAGACGACGGCCTTGCGGTCGGTGCAGACGGCCTGGGCGGCGGCGCGGATTTCGGCGTCGATCTGGGCGGTCGACTTGTCGACCAGCGAGATGCGGATCAGTTGGGCGGCGCTGGCGGGAACGGCGACGGCCGACACGGCGGCGACAGCGGCCAGAATAGCGATCTTCTTCATGGGGAGGCTCCAGGATTTTCGAAAACAAACACGAGTGCTTCAAGTGGCGCGCTGTTTTTCATCCTGGGATTAATAGGCAATGGAGGAACGGCATTAATCGCCGTTATCCATGCATTTTCGGCCGCGACATCTCGCCGCGCCTAGAAATGACTTTGGAATGTTCTTGCCTGAAGAATCTATGCCTGCACGTGGCGAAGACGTCGAGCCCCAAAATGAGCGCGGCGCGATCACGGTCGGTTGATGGCCGGGCGATGGCGGCGCGGCGGCTCCCGAAAAGGTTGGCGCCCCCGCCGACGCGCCTTAGAGAGGTCCGTTCTTAACGACTTCTCCCTCGAGCGTTCCGATGCACGACATCAAGGCCATCCGCGACAATCCCGAAGCCTTCGACGCCGTCTGGTCGGCGAAGGGCCGGTCGGGCGCGGCCGCCGAGGCGGTCAAGCTGGACGCCCAGCTGCGCGCGGCCCAGACCGCCCTGCAGGAAGCCCAGGCCAAGCGCAACGAGAGCTCCAAGCTGATCGGCCAGGCCAAGGCCAAGAAGGACGAGGCCGAGGCCGCGCGCCTGATGGCCGAGGTCGAGGCGCTGAAGGGCGTCATGGCGGCCGCCGGCGAGGAAGAAGCCCTGGTCGGCGGTCATCTGAAGGACCTGCTGGCCAGCCTGCCCAACATCCCCGCGCCCGAGGTCCCCAAGGGCGAGGACGAGGCGGGCAATGTCGAGGTCCGCCGCTGGGGCGACGCCGCCAAGCTGCCGGCCGGCCGCCTGAACAACCCCAAGGACCACGTCGACCTGGGCGCGGCCCTGGGCGGCATGGACTTCGAGGCCGCCGCCCGCATGAGCGGCGCGCGCTTCGTGGTGCTGAAGAACCAGATCGCCCGGCTGGAGCGCGCCCTGGGCCAGTTCATGCTGGACCTGCAGACGGTGCAGAACGGCTATGCCGAGATCAGCCCGCCGGTCCTGGTCAAGGACGAGGCGCTGTTCGGCACGGGACAGCTTCCCAAGTTCGCCGAGGACCTGTTCCGCACCACCGGCGACCACTGGCTGATCCCCACCGCCGAGGTCTCGCTGACCAACCTCGTGCGCGAGCAGATCACCGACGAGGCCGAGCTGCCGCTGCGGCTGACGGCCCTGACCCATTGCTTCCGCTCCGAAGCCGGCGCCAGCGGCCGCGACACCCGCGGCATGATCCGCCAGCACCAGTTCCAGAAGGTCGAGCTGGTCTCGATCACCACGCCCGACCAGTCCGAGGCCGAGCACGAGCGCATGGTCCAGTGCGCCGAGGCGGTGCTGAAGGCCCTGGAGCTGCCGTTCCGCACCATGCTGCTGTGCACCGGCGACATGGGCTTCGGCGCGAAGAAGACCTACGACCTGGAAGTCTGGCTGCCCTCGCAGAACACCTATCGCGAGATCAGTTCGTGCTCGAACTGCGGAGACTTCCAGGCCCGCCGCATGGACGCCCGCTGGAAGAAGGCCGGCGAGAAGGGCACGCACTACGTGCACACCCTGAACGGCTCGGGCCTGGCCGTCGGCCGCACCCTGGTGGCCGTCCTGGAGAACTACCAGGACGAGACGGGCCGCATCACCATCCCGACCGTGCTCGTGCCCTATATGGGCGGGGTGACCCACATCGGGGGGGCGCAATGACCCCGCTCATCCCGGCGAATGCCGGGACCCAGATGGAATGGCTGTTTGGGTTGTCGCCATCAGCGCTGAGTTTTTCCAGTCATCGACCCCGCCCTAGGATCTGGGTCCCGGCATTCGCCGGGATGAGCGGGTTTTAGAATGAGGATCCTCCTCACCAACGACGACGGTATCCACGCCCCCGGGCTCGAGAGCCTGGAGCGCATCGCCCGCGCCCTGTCGGACGACATCTGGATCGTGGCCCCGGAGTACGAGCAGTCGGGCGCCGGCCGGGCCCTGACCCTGTCTGACCCGATCCGCGTGCGCCGCATCGACCCGCGCCGCTTCGCCGTCGAGGGCACGCCCACCGACTGCGTGGCCATGGCCGTCCAGCAGCTGATCGAGGGCCCCGCGCCGGACCTGGTGCTGTCGGGCGTCAACCGCGGCCAGAACCTGGCCGAGGACGTCACCCTGTCGGGCACGGTGGCCGGCGCCATCGAGGGCATGGCCCTGGGGATCCCGTCGATCGCCCTGTCCCAGGCCATGACCTATTTCCACGACGAGGTCGTGGCCCATTGGGAGACGGCCGAGCACTTCGGGCCGGGCATCGTCCGGCGGCTGCTGGAGATCGGCTGGCCCAAGGACGTCATCATGAACGTCAACTTCCCGGCGCTTGCCCCGGAAAGCGTCACCCAGGTGGAAGTCACCCGCCAGGGCTTCCGCGACTCGCACATGCGGAGCATGGAGAAGCGGACCGACCTGCGGGGTCGCGACTACTACTGGACCGGCTTCGTGCTCAAGCCGTCCACGCCGGCGGAGGGCACCGATCTGAAGGCCGTCTACGAGGGGCGCATCTCGGTCACCCCGCTGCACATCGACCTGACGCACAACCAGACCGTGGCGGCCATGAAGGGCGTGCTCGGCGGCGCGCCCCCGAAGCTGGAGCCGGCAGCGTGATGGCCCAGGCCAAGAGCGATACGCCCGAGGCCCGCCTGAAGGCGCTGATGGCCGCCCTGCGCGCCCAGGGCGTCACCGACCCGGCCGTGCTGAGCGCCATCGAGAAGACCCCGCGCGACCTGTTCACGCCCGACCTGTTCAAGGAGCGGTCGTGGGAGGACTCGGCCCTGCCGATCGCCTGCGGCCAGACCATCAGCCAGCCGTTCATCGTCGGCCTGATGACACAGGCCCTGACCCTGGAGCCGCGCTGCCGGGTGCTGGAGATCGGCACCGGCTCGGGCTACCAGACCGCCGTCCTCAGCCGCGTCTCGCGGCTGGTCTACACGATCGAGCGCTACCGGACCCTGATGAAGGAGGCCGAGGCCCGCTTCGCGGTGCTGGGCCTGACCAACGTCATCACCAAATTCGGGGACGGGTGGGAAGGCTGGCCCAAACAGGCGCCGTTTGACCGCATTCTGGTCACCGCCGCGGCGCAGGATGAGCCGGAAACTCTGCTTTCGCAGCTCAAGCCCCAGGGCGTGCTCGTCGCGCCGGTGGGGAAGGGGCCGGTGCAGAGCCTTCGCCGCTACGCCGGCGACGGAAAGGGGGGCTTCACCGTTGAAGTCCTGTGCGACGTGCGTTTCGTCCCGATCCTGGATGGCGTCGCCCGTGAGTAGTGCGGGACGGCGGCGCCGGGTTCCGGAAGCGACGCGAGATGTTTAATGGTTGGTTTACCCTCGTGACGGCGTCTGGAGCCTCGCGAGGCAGAGGAGAGGCTATGAGGCAGTTGTGGACGCGCGCGGCGGTGATCGCCCTGACGGCTGGAACCCTCGCGGCCTGCGAAAGCACGGGCGGCGCGCAGTATCCGATCCGGGGCGAGGCGCCGACGCCGAACTTCCCGGTCGTCAAGGCGCCCGTCGCCGACCAGCAGCCGGAAGGGCCTTCGACGCCGTCGACGGCCGACGAGCCCGCGCCCAGCTTCTCGGCCCCGGCCGGCCATGTCGGCGTGTCCAGCCAGTCGCTGGCGCCACCCGCCGCCGAACCCGCGCCTCCGCCGCCACCCCCGCCGCCTCCGGCCGCTCAATATCGACCCGCGCCCGCGCCGCGGCCCGTGGTGGTGACCACCGTGGCCGGCCCGGTCGTGACGATCGCCGGCCCGCCCAAGACCTACAAGGTCAAGGCCGGCGACAACATCGACGCCATCGCCCGCAACCTGGGCACCACCCGCGCCCAGCTGGCCAAGGACAACGACCTGAAGTCGCCGTACCGGATCCATCCGGGCCAGGTGCTGCAGGGCCCGGACGCCAAGGACGCCAAGGCCTATGTCGTCCAGACCGGCGACACGATGTTCGCCATCGCCAAGCGCTTCTCGGTCTCGGCGGCCGCCCTGGCCGAGGAGAACGACCTGAGCACCGGCTCTTCGATCAAGAAGGGCCAGAAGCTGCGCCTGCCGGACGGCTACAAGGACAAGGGCCCCAGCAAGACCACGGTCATGCAGGCCGCGCCGCCTTCCAGCGCGTCTTCGGCGCCGATCGGCGGGACCCCCGCCCGCACCCCGACCTCGAGCGCCAATTCCGACTGGCGTCCGCCGCCCGCCGCCCCCGAGCGTCAGGTCGAGGACGAGGCGCCGGCAGCCCGTCCGGTCACCACCACGGTCAGCGTCACCGGTTCGGTGGTCGAGGTGGCCGGTCCGCGCCGCATCTATACCGTCAAGTCGGGCGACGCGATCGACGCCATCGCCCGCGGCCTGGACACCACCCGCGAGGATCTGGTCAAGGACAACAAGCTCAAGGCCCCGTACACGATCCACCCGGGCCAGAAGCTGAAGGGCCCGGAGACCACGGCCAAGGCTTATGTCGCCAACAGCGGCGACACCCTGACCAACATCGCCAAGCGCTTCAACGTCAAGCCGGCCGCCCTGGCGGAAGAGAACAACCTCAAGGTCTCGGCCACGCTGAAGAAGGGCCAGAAGATCCGCCTGCCGTCCGGCTACAAGGACAAGGGCCCGCTGAAGACCACGGTGACGACGACCCCGGCCGCCCCGCGTCCGACCACGCCGGCGCCCAGCTACAATCCGCCGGCCGACACCACGCCGGCCCCGCTGCCGACCGCGCCGCGTCCCTACACGCCGCCGCCGGCCACGAACTATCCGCGCACGCCCAGCGGTCCGGTCTCGGCCCAGCCGGTGACGCCGCCGCCGTCGTCGGGCCAGATCATCGGCTCCAGCCCGCCGCCGACCGAGGCGGAGATCACCGCCGCCGGCCGCGGCCGCTTCGTGTGGCCGATCCAGGGCGAGACGATCTCGGACTTCGGCCCCAAGGGCACCGGCCAGCGCAACGACGGCGTCAACATCCGCGCGCCCCAGGGCACGCCGGTCCGCGCCGCCGCGGCGGGCGAGGTGGTCTACGCCGGAAACCAGGTGCCTGGCTTCGGCAACCTTGTGCTGGTCAAGCACGCCGACGGCTGGGTGACGGCCTACGCCCACCTGTCGACCACCGAGGTCAAGATGCGCCAGCAGGTGGCCCAGGGCGCGACCCTGGGCGCGGTCGGCCAGACCGGCGGCGTCACCGAGCCGCAGCTGCACTTCGAGGTCCGCTACGCGCCGACCCCGAAGGACAAGGCGCGTCCGGTCGATCCGGGCCTGGTGCTGCCGAAATAGTCAGACGTGTTTTCCCTCCCCTTTATGGGGAGGGTGGACGCGAAGCGGACGGGTGGGGCCTGCTGACTCAGAAACCCCCACCCGACCCTGGCTCCGCCAGGGCCACCCTCCCCACGAGGGGGAGGGACGGGAGCCTACTCGTTACCCCAGCGCCACTTCCACGGCCCGTCGCTCTTGCGCCAGCTGACGACGAGCACGATGGCGGTCGAGGCCAGGACGATGCCGAGATGCAGGTTCAGGTCGCGCTCGCTGAAGGCGATGGCGCTGGCGATGACGACGGCCAGGAAGCCGGTCACCAGCGCCCATCCTTCCCAGCTGCAAGGCAGTCCAGCGCCGAATCCGTAGCGCTTCACGCGAAACCAAGGCTTGCCCATAGGGGCCTCCAGAGCGGTTTTACGCCGGCAAGTGTACGCCCAGCTCCCCGGCCAGGTCACGGATGAACTGATAGGCCACGCGGCCCGAGCGCGCGCCGCGCAGCTGCGACCACTGCAGGGCCCTGCGGTCCAGGTTCTCGACCTCCAGGCCGAAGCGCTCGGCATAGACGTGGATCGCCGCCAGGTAGGTCGGCTGGTCCATGGGCGGGAAGCCGATCCACAGGCCGAAGCGATCGGAGACGCTCATCTCCTCCTCGGCGTTCTCGGCGGCGGCGATGGCGCCCTGGGTCTCGACGTGGTCGCGCGGCATCAGGTGGCGGCGGTTCGAGGTGGCCACGAACAGCACGTTCTCGGGCGGGCCGGCCACGCCGCCCTCCAGGGCCGACTTCAGCGCCTTGGCGGCCGCGGCGCCGTCCTCGAACGACAGGTCGTCGCACAGCACCACGAAGCGCTCGGCGCGCGTGCGCAGGGCGTCGAACAGGTCGGGCAGGGCGGTGACCTCGTCGCGGTCGACCTCGACCAGCTTCAGGGCCGGGTGCTCGGCGGCCAGCACCATGAAGGCCGACTTGGTCAGCGAGCTCTTGCCCGTGCCGCGCACGCCCCACAACAGCACGTGGTTGCAGGGCAGGCCGACGGCGAAGCGGCGCAGATTCTCGACGAAGCGGTCCTTCTGCCGATCCACGCCCACCAGCAGGTCCAGGGCCATCGGATAGTCCGGAGCCGGTACGAAGCTACCGCTCTTCGGATCATGCCGGAACAGCCGGCCGCCGTCGAAGGCGGGGGCGGCCGGAGGGGCCGGGGCCAGGCGCTCCAAGGCGTCGGCGATGCGGGCGAGCAGGGGGAGGGCGGCTTCGGTCATGTGTTGCCTCCTAACCCCACCTCGCTGTCATTGCAAAAGCGGAGGTGAACGCATAGCTTCCGCCGACTTGGCGGGACCCCCATGTGCGGCGGGACGCTGGCTAGAATTCTTGGAGACGACATGTCCGGTGGACTGCAAGCCCAACTGATCCAGATCGCGCCCATCATCCTGATGGTCGTGCTCTTCTACTTCATGCTGATCCGTCCGCAGCAGCAGCGCGCCAAGCAGCACGCCGCCGCCATCGCCGCCGTCAAGCGCGGCGACAACGTCGTGCTGTCGAACGGCATGCTGGGCAAGGTCGTCCGGGTCGAGGAGACCGAGGTCGGCGTCGAGATCGCCCAAGGCGTGACCGTGAAGGTGGTCAAGAGCATGATCGCCGAGATCCGCGCCAAGGGCGAACCGGCCCCGGCCAACGATCCCAAGAGCTGATCACCTTTCGCGCCGTAACGAGGCGCCGAAAGGCGTCGTCCAGAGCCTGTAATCCATGCTGACCCTCTCCCGCTGGAAAGTCACCGCCGTCATCCTGTCGGTGATCTTCGGCATCGTCTTCACCCTGCCGAACCTGCTGCCGCAGAAGACGCTCGACGCGCTTCCCGGCTGGGTTCCCCACCAGAAGCTGAACCTGGGTCTCGACCTGCAAGGCGGGTCGTACCTGCTGTACGAGGTCGACACCGACGCGCTGCGCAAGGAACGCCTGACCAACATGGTCGAGGACGTGCGCACCACGCTGCGCAACGACCAGATCGAGTTCGGCGAGCTGGGTGAGTCCGGAGGGATCGTACGGGTCCGCATCACCGATCCGGCCAAGGTGGACCAGGCGGTCAGCCTGCTGCGCCGCTCGATCGGCGGGCCTCTGGCCGGCGCCATCGGCGGTCGCGACACCAGCGTCAGCAACAAGGGTGACGGCCGGCTGGAGCTGAGCTTCGTGCCCGAGGCCGCCAAGGCCGACGCCGCCAAGGCCGTGGACCAGTCCATCGAGACGATCCGCCGCCGGATCGACGCCCTGGGCACCAAGGAGCCCACGATCACCCGTCAGGGCAGCAACCGGATCGTCATCCAGGCGGCCGGCGAAAGCGACCCGGCGCGCCTGCAGGCCGTGATCGGCCAGACCGCCAAGCTGACCTTCCAGATGGTCGACGAGACGGTCTCGCAGGAAGACATGATCGCCGGCCGCATCCCGCCCGGTGTCGTGGTCATCCCGGGCACCCAGCCCGGCGCCCCGCCGATCCCGGTCGCCAAGCGCGCCCTGGTGACCGGCGAGGACCTGGTGACGGCGAACCAGGAGTTCGACAACCAGAGCGGCCAGGCCGTGGTCGCCTTCCGCTTCGGCGGCTCGGGCGCCCGCAAGTTCGGCGACGCCACCACCCGCAACGTCGGCAAGCGCTTCGCGATCGTGCTGGACGGCAAGTACATCTCCGACCCGCGCATCAACCAGCCCCTGCCGGGCGGTTCGGGCATCATCACCGGCAACTTCACGCCTGAAAGCGCCGCCGAGCTGGCCCTGCTGCTGCGCTCGGGCGCTCTGCCCGCCAAGCTGAACCTGGAAGAGCAGCGCACCGTCGGGGCCGAGCTGGGCGCCGACGCCGTCAAGGCCGGCGCCATCTCGCTGGCCATCGGCGCGGCGGCGATGTTCGTGTTCATCATCCTGGCCTACGGCCTGTTCGGCATCTTCGCCGCCCTGGCCCTGGTCGTGAACGTGCTGCTGATCATCGGCATCATGTCGATGACCCAGGCCACCCTGACGTTCCCCGGCATCGCCGGCCTGATCCTGACCCTGGCGGTCGCGGTCGACGCCAACGTGCTGATCTACGAACGGATGCGGGACGAGGCGGCGGCCGGGAGGTCGCCGATGTCGGCGGCCGACACCGGCTTCCGACGGGCCATGGTCTCGATCATGGACGCCAACATCACCAGCCTGATCTCCGCGGCGATCATGTTCGGGTTCGGCTCCGGCCCCATCAAGGGCTTCGCCTGGACCCTGTCGATCGGCGTGTTCACCTCGGTGTTCACCGCCATCATCATCACTCAAGTGCTCATCGGCTGGTGGTTCAAGGCCGCCAAGCCGAAGAAGCTGCCGATCGCTTAGGTTCCCATCATGGCTTGGCCCCTTATCCGCCTGATCCCCCGCGAGACCCACTTCCGCTTCGTGAAGTGGGCCCCGATCGCCGCCGGCCTGTCGGCCCTGCTGATCCTGGGCTCGTGCGTCTCGTTCTTCACCCAGGGTCTGAACCTGGGCATCGACTTCAAGGGCGGCATTGCCATGGAAGCGCGCATGCCCACGCCGATCCCCCTGGCCGAACTGCGCACCGAACTGGGCCGCATCGGCGTTCACGACGCCCAGGTCCAGGGCTTCGGCTCGCCCAACTCCGCCATGATCCGCTTCCTCCCGGAAGCCGGCCAGGACGCCAACGCCGAGGCCGCCGAGATCAAGCAGAAGCTGGTCGCGCACTTCCCGACCATGACCATGCCGGCCCCGTCGGTCATCGGCGCCAAGGTGTCGGGCGAGCTGCTGGGCTCGGGCTTCAAGGCCCTGGGCATCGCCCTGCTGCTGATGCTGGGCTACATCTGGTTCCGCTTCCAGTGGCAGTTCGGCGTCGGCGCCGTCATCGCGGTGTTCCACGACATCATCCTGACGCTGGGCCTGTTGTCGGTGATGCAGATCGAGTTCTCGATGACCTCGATCGCCGCCCTGCTGACCGTGATCGGCTACTCCATGAACGAGAAGGTCATCACCTTCGACCGTCTCAAGGAGAACCTGCGCAAGTACAAGACCACGCCGCTGCGCGACATCATCGACCTGTCGGAGAACGAGCGTCTGTCGCGGACGATCATCACCGGCTCGACGGCGCTGCTGGCCCTGGGCGGCACCATGGTGTTCGGCGGCCCGGTGCTGTTCCCGCTGGTCTTCACTATGACCTTCGGCATCATCATCGGCACCTATTCGTCGATCTACATCGCCCTGCCGCTGATCCTGGTCTGGGGCGTCAAGCGGGGCGACGAGGAAGCCACGCCGATCAAGCTCGGCGCCGGCACCCGGCCCTGATGCTGCGCCAGCCGCCATCGATCGACGCCTGGGGCGGCGGCGGTTTCCGCGTCTCCGGCGAATGGCGGCCCGGTTCGCTGCTGATCCTCGACGATCAGCCGCGGACCTGGTCGGCCGCCAGCCTGGCCGCCCTGACGCCCGAGGACTTCGCCGAGGTCTTCGCGGCGGGCGGGGCGGTGGAGTTCGTGCTGCTGGGCGTGGGCCTGGTCAACGCCCTGCCGCCGCGCCTCGTGCGCGACGCCCTGAAGGCGGCGGGCGTGGGCCTGGAGTTCATGAGCACCGAGGCCGCGGCCCGCACCTACAACGTCCTGGCCAGCGAAGGCCGGCGGATGGCGGCGGCCCTGATCGCGGTCTAGACGGCCAACCGCCCGTCTATTTGCCGACTCTGCGCGGCGCCCTATACCTGAGCGCAAGCAGGGGCATTAGGGGGCCACGACATGACCAGTCTTCTTTCCAACTTCCGCAACACCATCATCGTCAGCGTCATCCTGGCGCTGGTCGTGGTGTTCGGCTTCGGCCACAGCCCGCAGGGCTTCGACGGGGCCTATTTCCAGGCGATCTTCCGCCTGCTGCACGTGTTCTTCGGCATCCTGTGGATCGGGCTGCTGTATTATTTCAACTTCGTCCAGATCCGCGTCATGCCGCAGATCCCGGCCGAGCTGAAGCCGGCCGTCTCCAAGTACATCGCGCCCGAGGCGCTGTTCTGGTTCCGCTGGGCCGCTCTGGCGACCTGGGTGATGGGCGTGATCCTGGCCGTGGCGCGCGGCTACTTCGCCGAGGCCGCGACCCTGGGCCTGTGGAACGGCTACGAGCGCGGGACCGACATGGGCTTCACGTTCATCGGCCTGGGCATGTGGCTGGCGACGATCATGTTCATCAACGTCTGGGGCGTGATCTGGCCGAACCAGAAGCGCGCCCTCGGCATCGTCGAGGCCGATGCGGACACCAAGGCCAAGGCCGCCAAGATGGCCATGCTGTTCTCGCGCATCAACACGCTGCTCAGCATCCCGATGCTGGCCTGCATGACGATGTACCAGACGCTGTTCGGCTGATCCCGGCCTTCGCCGGGATGACGACATCCAAGGAAAGGCCCGCCGGTTCGGCGGGCCTTTTGCTTTTGGGCGATGCAGCGCATAAGCCGCGCCCATGACCACGCCCATGACTACGTTGGACATCGCCCACCGCAACAACGCGCCGGAGACCGACCTGGACGCCCTGGTGCGCCGGGTGGACCCCGACCGCTGGCTGGCCAGCCGGTTCATCGCCGATCCCAAGGCGCGGGCCGACGTGATCGCGCTCTACGCCTTCAACTACGAGCTGGCCCGGGTGGCCGGCGGGGTCAGCAACGCCCTGATGGGCGAGATCCGCCTGACCTGGTGGCGCGAGGCCATGGACGAGATCGCCGCCGGCCAGCCGGCGCGCCGTCACCCCACGGTCGAGGCCGTGGTGGCCGCCGGCTATCCCCTGAGCGCCCTGGCCGAGATGGCCGAGGCCCGCATGGCCGACCTGGACGCCGCGCCGTTCGAGACCGAGGCCCAGGTCCTGGCCTATCTCGACGCCACGGCCGGGGCGGTGACGATGCTGGCCGCCTGGCGGCTGGACCCGAAGGCCGACCCCCACGCGGTGCAGGAGGCCGCCCGGGCCTACGGCCTGGCGGGCCTGTGGCGACTGAAGCGGGCAGGGGTCCAGCGCCTGCCGGCCGACTGGACGCAAGGCGACGTGCGCCGTCGCGTGGACGCGGCGCTGGGCAAGGCTCGAGGCGCCCTCAAGGCCCTGCCGATCGCCGCGTTCCCCGCCGCCGCGCCAGCGGCCCTGGCGAAGGCCCAGACGGGCGGCCGGGAGCTGAGCCCGTTCGAGACCCAGCTGCGCCTGACCTGGGCCGTGGCGACGGGACGGGTCTAGAGCCGGGGACATGCCCTTGCGGCGTGTCCCCATCAGCATCCGCGGAGCCAAGTCTTGGGGACACGCCGCAAGGGCATGTCCCCGGCCTCAAGCGGCTTCCGACGGCTTCTTCGGCTGGCGCGCCGCCTTGGTCAGCCGGTCCAGCACATCCGGCACCAGCTGTTCGGAAAAGCCGCCGATGAACGCCCAGACCATCATCTTGGCCGCGTCGATGGCGGCCGCGAACATCATGCCGCGATTGACCAGGGTGATCGGGCAGTCGTAGCGGCAGGGCACGATCTGCGGGAACAGCGTCGCCGCCCCCTTGCCGACGATGTCGCCGTTCTGGACCAGGCCGCTGGCGAAGAAGGCCACCAGCACGAACGACACCGACATGCCCACGAAGGCGGCGATGAACACCGCCGTCAGGCCCTGGCTCAGCGCGCTGACCTGGCGCACGGGGTCGATCTCGGACGAGGCCGAGGCCATGGCCGACTCCGTGCGCCGCAGCACCGAGACCATGGCCCCGGCCGCGCCGACGAAGGCGATCAGCGAGAAGTTGGAGATCACCGTCACCGACTCGCGCAGGGAGCCGGGCGGGGTGATGTTGGGCAGGACCCGGGTGACCATCAGCGCCAGGAAAAGCCAGCACAGCAGGCCCAGGGCCCAGCGCCGCATGCGGCCGGTCAGCACCTCGCGCTCGCTGCTCAGCGTGTAGAGCAGTTTCAGCCGCTCCAGCAGGCTCAGGGCCTCGGCCTCCAGTTCGTCGCGACTGGCGTCCTCGGCGCAGAAGACCAGGTGGTCGAGCTTGACGTTCTTGGGACCGACGGCCTGCACGTAGCGCTCGCGCAGCTGCGGCACGAACCACTTCAGCCGCTCCAGCCCGTAGTCGCGGACCATCCATTTGCGCAGGTCGACGGCGGCGGCGATCTGTTCGCTGGGATAGGGGCTCCTGAAGCCCTCGGTCAGGCGCTTGAACTTCTCTTCCTGCTCGGCCTGGCTATTGCCCTCGGCCGTGCCGCCTTCGGCATAGCCCTGGTTGCCGTGGCGCAGGGCGATCTCGGTGAGGTCGAGGTCCAGCTCGGCGGCCAGGATCCGGGCCTCCGCATAGCGTCCCCCCAGTCGTGAATGCAGCGTCAGCCGGTTCGAGATCGCGCGAAACAGGTGGAACATGAGCGCCCCTTCCGTCGTCAAACTAACGGAAGGGGCGAATGGCTGCAATTTATAAGCGTATTACTTGGCGGGCTCGCCCTTGGTCCATTGATTGAGCCACTTCTGCACTTCGTCGTGCCATTGCACCGAGTTCTGGGCCTTCAGGACCCAGTGGTTCTCGTTGGGGAAGTACAGCAGCTTGCTGGGGACGCCCTTGCGCTGCAGGGCCGTGAACGTGCCGATGCCTTCTTCCAGCGGCACGCGGAAGTCCTGGCCGCCCTGGACCACCAGGGTCGGCACGCTCCACTGGTCGACGTGGTCGGCCGGGTTGAACTTCGAATAGGTCGTGCCGGCCTGGAAGGGCGGGCCGCCGTTCTCCCACTCGCTGAACCACAGCTCCTCGGTGGAGTAGCCCATGAAGCGGCTGTCGAAGATGCCGTCGTGGTCGACCAGGCACTTCCACGGCTCCTTCCACTGGCTGGCGATCCAGTTGATCATGAAGCCGCCGTACGAGCCGCCCAGGGCGCAGGCGCGGTCCTTGTCCAGGAAGCCGTACTTGGACGTGGCGAAGGCCCAGCCCTTCTGCAGGTCCTCCAGCGGGCGATCGCCCCAGTGCTGGCTGATGGCGTCCGTGAAGGCCTGGCCGTAGCCGGTCGAGCCGTGGAAATCGATCATCACTACGGCGTAGCCGGCGCCGGCGTAGGTCTGGGCGTTCCAGCGGTAGTGGAACAGGTTGCCGAACGACCCTTGCGGGCCGCCGTGGATCAGGAAGGCCACCGGATACTTCTTGGCCGGATCGAAGTTGGCGGGCTTCACGAGATAGCCGTGCACGGTCTCGCCGTTCCAGCCGGGGAAGCTGAACTGCTCGGCGTCACCCATGGCGATGCCGGCCAGGGCCTGGGCGTTGTTGTCGGTCAGCTTGACGGGCGCGCCGGCCTTCTTGCCGGTCGACAGGGCGTACAGCTGGGCCGGGCCCTTCAGGTTGTCCTGGGCGTAGACCAGGGTCCCGCCGCCCAGGCTGAGGGCGCTGACATGGCCTTCGCCGGTCAGGGGCGAGACCTTGCCGCTCTTGACGTCGACGGCGAACAGCTTGGTCTGCCCGATGTCCTCGGCGGTCGTGTAGATCGTCTTGCCGTCGGCGCTCCAGGTGATCGACTGGGCCGAGCGGTCCCAGGCGGGGCTCAGCTCGCGCACCGTATCGCCCTCGCGGACCATGATCGCGTAGCGGTCGGCCTCGAAGCCCGGGCGCTTCATGGCCAGCCAGGCCACGGCCTTGCCGTCCGGCGAGACGGTGGGCTGGGAGTCCATGGCCTTGTTGGCCGTCGTCTCGTTGACCGGGGCGGCCGAGCCGTCCAGCGGTGCGCGCCACAGGTCGTAGTTGGTGCTCCACGATTCCTCGCGGTCGGCCGGCTTGGCCGAGAAGATCACCGACTTGCCGTCGGGCGTGATGACGAAGTCCTCGTCGCCGCCGAACGGCTTGGTCGGGGTGTCGCCGTTGAAGCCGTTCATCAGGGCGACGGGCTCGCCGGTCGCCAGGCCCTGGTCGTCCAGCTTCAGGGCGTAGAGGTGGTTCTGCAGGCCGTCGTTCCACTGGTCCCAGTGGCGGATGAACAGCTTGTCGAACACCACGCCGGTGGTCTTCTGCGCGCCCTTGGCGGCCAGCCTGTCCTTGGTGCAGTCCAGGGTGGCGCAGTCGGGGAACACGGCTTGCGCGATGACGATGGTCTTGCCGTCGGGCGCGATCTTGAAGGCGCCGACGTCGAACGGGGCCTTGGTCACCTGGACGGCGGTCTCGCCGGCCGCGTCGGTGCGGTAGACCTGGTCCAGGCCGCCCGTCCGTCCCGAGACGAAGTAGATCGCCTTGCCGTCCGGCGACCAGCGCGGGCTGCTCGCGCCGCCGTCCGAGACGGCCAGCCGGCGCGGGGCCATCTTGGCCTTCAGGTCGGCGATCCACAGCGACATGGCGGCCTTGTTGGCCGGCAGGTCCATCGTCCGTACGCTGTAGACCACGAAGCGGCCGTCCGGCGACACGCGCGGATCGCTGATCCGCTCCAGCTGCACCATGTCCTTGGCGGTGAAGCCTCGGCCGGCGTCGGCGGCCAGCGCGGCGGGCGCGACGGCGAAGGCGGCCAGGGACAGGGCCCCAAGGGACACGGCAAAGGCGGAGGCGGCTATGCGCAAGGTCTTGGTCATCGAAACGGGATCCGGGAGATGGTGACGCCGAAAAGCGGCCAGAGCCTAGCGAGGACGTACCGCCTAGGCCAGGGCAGGGGGCGGAAGATTGCGCCGGCGCGGCCCGGCTCGCGGAGCAAGCTGCGCAATACGACAAAATAATGACCGCTGATCGGCCAAAAAAGCCATGAAAAACAAGTCGCTAGGGAGGTAACAATCGGAAACAGGACTTGCTTTGCCGCGACGCAGCATTGTCCCTAAATGGTACGTGGGGCGAGAAGGCGGTCTTCGAACCGTCCGCTGGTAGTAAGGGTTTCAAGTGTCGGCTTCGGCATATTTTCAGCACACGGTCGCCGGACCGGTGATTTTCGCGGGGGTGGGCCTCCACACGGGCTCGCACGTGCGCGTCGCCGTGCGCCCGGCCGCGATCGACGCCGGGATCGTCTTCGTGCGCACCGACGTGCATGACCGCGACAACCGCGTGCCGGTTTCGCCCGAGGCCGTCTGCCAGACGCAGCTGGGAACCGTCATCAACAACGCCGCCGACGTGCGCGTCTCGACCATCGAGCACCTGATGGCCGCCCTGGCCGCCCTGGCTATCGACAACTGCGTGGTCGAGCTGGACGGTCCCGAGGTTCCGATCATGGACGGCTCGTCCGAGCCCTTCGTGCAGATCCTCGACCGCGCCGGTCGCCGCAAGCAGGAAGCCGCCCGCCGCTACATCGAGATCCTCGAGACCGTGACGGTCGAGGAGGGCGACAAGACCGCCAGCCTGTCGCCCAGCGACCGCTTCGAGGTGGCCTTCGAGATCGCCTTCGCCAGCAAGGCCATCGGCCGCCAGCGCATCGACCTGGCCGTCGACGAAGAATCGTTCCGCGCCGAACTGGCCGACTGCCGCACCTTCGGCTTCGTCCGCGACGTCGAGGCCCTGCGCGCCATCGGCCTGGCCCGCGGCGGCACGATGGAGAACGCCGTGGTCATCGACGGCGACCGCGTGCTGAATCCCGAGGGCCTGCGCCGCCCCGACGAGTTCGTGCGCCACAAGGCGCTGGACGCGGTGGGCGACCTCTACGTGCTGGGCGCGCCGGTCATCGGCCGTTTCGAAGGCGTGCTGGCCGGCCACGGCCTGAACAACGCCATCGTCCGGGCCCTGATCGCCAACCCGGCCGCCTGGCGGGTGCGCGCGCATTCGGTGGAATTGGCGCAGGCCGTCTGACAAACTGATACGAACGCGTCGGCCTTCGACCTGATTTGGTCAAAAAGCCGATGTCTGTAGCGTTTGGACGGATTCCCGGGGGGATGCGTCTTTGGGCGTACCCTGGTCACGGCTCGGCTTCCATTTGCGCCCGCATCGGCGTGGTGTAGAAGCCTTGCACGGCGCAGGGGCGCACGTTTGCTTCGAGGGTGAAAAGTCGGTGCTTCGTAATTTCTCGGGACGCAAGGCCGTCATGGTCGCGACCGCCGTGCTGGTCGCCCTGTCGGTCTCCGCTTGCGCGGGCAAGCGCAAGAAGCCGACCCTGGCCTATGAAGAGCGCCCGGTGGAGCTGCTCTATTCGACCGGCGCCAACCGCCTGGACCGCGGCAACTGGAACGAGGCCGTCGACTACTTCCGCGAGGTCGAGCGCCAGCACCCCTATTCGGAATGGTCGCGCCGCTCGATCCTGATGACCGGCTACGCCCACTACATGGGCAACCAGTACAGCGAGGCGATCTCGGACGCCGACCGATTCATCGGCCTGTACCCGGGCAACCCGTCGGCCTCGTACGCCTACTATCTGAAGGCCGTCTGCTATTTCGAGCAGATCGTCGACGTGAACCGCGACCAGGCCGCCACCGAGCAGGCCATGGCGGCCCTGCGCGACGTGGTCCAGCGCTATCCCAACTCGGAATACGCCCAGGACGCCCGCCTGAAGATCGACATGGTCAGCGACCAGCTGGCCGGCAAGGAAATGACGATCGGCCGCTACTACCTGAAGAACGGCCAGACCCTAGCCGCCATCGGCCGGTTCCGCACCGTCGTCGACCGCCACCAGACCACCTCGCACACGCCCGAAGCCCTCTACCGCCTGGTCGAGAGCTACCTGACCCTGGGCCTGCTGGACGAGGCCAAGCGCAACGGCGCGGTGCTGGGCTACAACTTCCCGGGCGATCCCTGGTACGCCGAGGCCTACAAGCTGCTGACCGCCAACAACCTCAAGCCGGCCGTCGAGCCGCTGAAGGCGGGCAACAAGCGCAACGCGCTGGATCGCCTGATCCACGACAAGGACACCACCCTGGCCCCGCCGGCCGCCGCCGCGCCCGTCGCGGCGACCCCGCCGGCCGACGGGACGGCCCCGGCGACGACCGAGGCCAAGCCGGCGACGCCGGCCACGCCGCCCGCCAAGCCCAAGAAGGGCGGGATCATGGGCGTCCTGGGGATGTAGAGTTCAAGCGGGCCGGTCCTCCAGGATCGGCCCGTTTTCCGTTCCGGAACGGCCCTCGCGGCCCGTGAGAACGTCCCGAGAACAAGACCCCTTTGAAAAACCCTGATTCCCGGCGATCCTGGCGGCCATGCTGATCGGCCTTTCCATCCGCGACGTCGTGCTCATCGAAAGCCTGGACCTGGCCATCGGCCCGGGCCTGACCGCGCTCACCGGCGAGACCGGGGCGGGCAAGTCGATCATCCTGGACGCCCTGGGCCTGGCCACGGGCGCGCGGGCCGACGCCGGGCTCGTCCGCCGGGGGGCCGCGGGCCACGCCAGCGCGACCGCCATCTTCGCCCTGCCGGCCGACCACGCCGCCTTCGCCTATCTGGACGACAAGGGCCTGGACTACGCCCGCGACGAGGACCTGGTCCTGCGCCGCCAGCTATCGCCCGACGGCCGCTCCCGGGCCTTCGTCAACGACCAGGCCACCAGCGTGGGCGTGCTCAAGGACCTGGGCGCGCTGCTGCTGGAGGTGCACGGCCAGCACGAGACGGTCGGCCTGCTGGACGTGCGCACCCACCGCACCCTGCTGGACGCCTTCGGGGCGGTCGGCGTCGGGGCCGTGGCCTCGGCCTGGAGCGGCTGGCGCGCCGCCCGCGAGAAGGCCGCCGCCCTGCGCGACCTGGCCGACCGCGCCGCCGTCGAGACCGAGGAACTGACGCTTCGCCTGTCGGAGCTGGACCGGCTGGACCCGCGCGAGGGCGAGGAGACGCAACTCGCCGAGGAGCGGGCCCTGCTGGGCTCGGCCGAGAAGGCCCTGGCCGACATCAGCGCCGCGTCCGAGGCCCTGGGCGGCGACAACCTTTCGGGCAAGCTGGCCGGCGCCTTCCGCGCCCTGGAACGGGCCCGCGACCGCGCCATCCAGGCCGGCGCCCCCGCCGACGGCCCGGCCGTCAGCCGCCTGGCCGCCGCCTGCGAGGCGGTCGACCGCGCCCTGGTCGAGGCCCAGGAAGCCGCCGCCGCCATCGACGGCGCCGCCGAGGCCTTCGAGTTCGAGCCCGACCGGCTGGAAAAGGCCGAGGAGCGGCTGTTCGCCCTGCGCGGCATGGCCCGCAAGCTGAACGTCGCCGTCGAGCTGCTGCCCGACAAGCGCGCCGAGTTCGCCGCCAAGCTGCAGGCCATCGAGACCTCCGGCGAGGCGCTGCTGGAGGCCGAGCGCGAGGCCGCCGACGCCCGCGACGCCTATCTCTTCGCGGCCCAGGCCCTGTCGGCCGAACGCCGCGCCGCCGGCGACCGCCTGGCCGCCGCCGTCGAGGCCGAGCTGACGCCGCTGAAGCTGGAGAAGGCCCGGTTCCGGGTCGCCGTCGAACCGCTGGACGAGGACCGCGCCGGCCCCACCGGCGCCGATCGCGTGGCCTTCGAGATCTCGACCAATCCCGGCGCGCCGTTCGGTCCGATGGAGGCCATCGCCTCGGGCGGCGAACTGGCCCGCTTCGCCCTGGCCCTGAAGGCCGCCCTGGCGGGTCGCGAAGGGCCCCAGCCGCTGATGATCTTCGACGAGGTCGACCAGGGCGTCGGCGGGGCCGTGGCCGACGCCGTGGGCCTGCGCCTCAAGCGCCTGGCGGCGAACGCCCAGGTGCTGGTCGTCACCCACTCGGCCCAGGTCGCCGCCCGGGCCGACGCCCACTGGCGGATCGCCAAGTCCGGCGACGACACCTCGACCCGCACGCGGGTGGAGCCGCTGTCGCCGGCCCAGCGCCAGGAGGAGATCGCGCGCATGCTGTCGGGGGCCGAAGTCACCGAGGCGGCCCGGGCGGCGGCCAAGGCGCTGATTGGGTAATTTTCTATCCGCTCATCCCGGCGAATGCCGGGACCCAGATGGAATGGCGCTGAGCTGACCTCCAAGAGCGCTGAGCTTTTCCAATCAAACCCAAAGCTAAGGGGTCTGGGTCCCGGCATTCGCCGGAATGAGCGGATGATTGGGAGCGCGCGACCAGCCCTTGACCCACACCTGCAGCGGCGCGTCGATGAAGCGTTCGAACAGCCAGGCGGCGGCGACGCAGGCGGGCAGGGCCATGGCCCAGGCGACCCACAGCGCCGGGCCTTCGACGCCCAGCTTGGCCTCGACGGCGCGCAGCAGGCCGAACCAGACCACGGCGACCAGCTGGTTGGTCAGGAACAGGGCGAACGACAGGCGGCCCGCCAGGCCGGCCCAGCCCCAGCCTTTCGCGCCCGAGGCGCCGGCGGCCCAGATCAGCAGGCCCAGGAGGGCCAGGCTCGCATGGTCGAAGCGCCCGACGACCTGCAGGGCCACCACGCCGACGCCGGCGGCCAGCGCCAGGCCGTCGGCCCAGCGCGAGGGCAGGGCGGTCGGCAGGCGGGCGATCAGCATGCCCAGCGCGAACAGCGGGATCCCGCGCACCAGGCCGAACCGCAGCGGCAGCTGGTGGGCCGGGATGCCGGTCACGGCCTTGGCGGCGTAGTCGACGACCAGGAACAGGGCGACACCGATCGCCAGGGTGGTCCAGGGCGAGGTGATCCGGGCCGCGGCCCGCCAGGCGGCCGGGAAGCCGGCGTAGCAGACGATCAGGGCCGACAGGGTCCAGGTCGGCATGTTCCAGCCCGACGGGCCGGGCACGAACCAGGCCTGCATCAGGAAGACCTGCGGCAGCAGCTGGTCCCACTGGAACCACTGCGGGTTCTGCGGGGCCAGGCCGACGGCGCCGGTGACCAGGACGAAGATCACGAACAGGACCAGCATGACCAGGTGGGCGGGCCAGATGCGCAGCAGGCGGCGCTTGAGGAACTCGCCCGTGGTGACGCCCTGGCCGAGCACCCGGGGCCCGTAGGTCTTGGCCAGGACATAGCCCGACAGCATCAGGAAGAAGTCGGTGGCCAGGTAGCCGCGCCCGAACGCGGGGTGGATCGCGAACAGCGACACCGGCGCCCGCTCGGCCACGTGATAGAGCACGATGAACAGCGCCGCCACGAACCGCAGCAGGTCCAGGGCCCCGCCGCGCGACAGGCCGTTCTGGGACATCGTGGCGGTTTGGGACATGCGGCGGCTCCTTTCCCGCGAGGGAGCAAGGGCCGGGCCAGACGCGATCGGGGACATGCACTCAGGGCAGGGCGTCGCTCGGTTCACACGGAGCCTAGGGTGAGTGCGTGTCCCCCAAGTCGTCCGCTGAGTTTGGAGCAGGTCCTGGGGCGTCGTGGGCGAAGGAGGGGACACGCACCCACCCCTCGGCCGTGGATGATTGGCGAAGCCTTGCCGTGAGTGCGCGTCCCCAGTCGGACTTATCCTCGGCGGATAGCGAACAGACTTCAGCGTTTTCAACGCCCTGAACTTTTTCGACCGAACTTATCCTCACCCTTCCCGGCGCCCGTATCCTGAGGTCACCTGAAGGCGGGGGAGGGCGCACGTACGGCGACCGATGCGGCCTTCGGGGGTGGACGAGCGGGAAGGCTTTGTCCGTCGTGTCCCACAAGGACGCCCTGGGTTGGAGTTGGAGCAGGTTCGCCCTAGCCGCGACGAAGCTCCGGCGCTCGGGGAGACGGAGAAGCCGCCAGGCCTGGGCTGAAATCGCCCAGGCGGTCCGGGGTGCGGCCATCACCCCGCCCGTCGGGGGCCTCCATCGGAGCGGGTTAAAAATCCGCGATCCGAAGGCTTCCGGATAACGGCTCCACGCGAAGCGCCTGTCTTCGTCGAAACGGTAACAACATCAAAGCTACTCCGGGCGAGGCCCGGGCGCTTCGCACCCTTCCCATCACCCGCCGGGCTCCCCGGCCGGGGACATGCGCTCGCGCGTGTCCCCAAGTCCTGGCGCCGTGGAGGCTGGTGGGGACACGCCCAAGGGCATGTCCCCGCGCCGGCGGGGGATCACACCCACTTGCCCGCACCAAGCTCCCCCACGGCAAGACGGCCTGCTAGTCTCGCCGCCGTTCCACAGCCTCCGGATTCGCCCGTGTCCCAGATCGCCGTCGCCGACCTCACCAAGGACCAAGCCGATGCCGAACTGGCTTGGCTGGCCGACGAGCTGGCGGCCCACGACCTGCGCTATCACCAGCAGGACGCGCCGACGATCAGCGACGGCGAGTACGACGCCCTCAAGCGCCGCAACCTCGACATCGAGGCGCGGTTCCCCGACCTGATCCGCGAGAACTCGCCGTCGATGCGGGTGGGCGCGGCCCGGGCCGAGCAGTTCTCGCCGGTCGAGCACGGCGTGCCGATGCTGAGCCTGGACAACGCCTTCTCCAACGACGAGGCCTCCGAGTTCGACGCCCGCATCCGCCGCTTCCTGCGCCTGTCCGCCGACGAGCCGGTCTTCTACACCGCCGAGCCCAAGATCGACGGCCTGTCGGCCTCGTTGCGCTACGAGAAGGGCGTGCTGGTCCAGGGCGCGACGCGCGGCGACGGCCGGGTGGGCGAGGACGTCACCGCCAACCTGCGGACCATCGCCGACATCCCGCACAAGCTGAAAGGCTCCGGCTGGCCCGACGTGATCGAGATCCGCGGCGAGGTCTATGTCGAGCTGGAGGCCTTCGCCGAATTCAACGCCGCCGCCCTGGAGGCCGGCCAGCGCACCTACGCCAACCCGCGCAACTTCGCCGCCGGCTCGCTGCGCCAGATCGACCCCAAGATCAGCGCCCAGCGTCCGCTGCGTTTCTTCGCCTATGCCTGGGGCCTGGTCAGCGGGCCGTTCGCCGCCGGCCAGTGGGAGGCCCTGGGCAAGCTGCACGACTGGGGCTTCGTGACCACGGCCCCGCCGGCCAAGCGCGTCCGGGACGCCCAGGGCCTACTGGACGCCTATGCCGAGTTCGAGGTGCTGCGGCCCAAGCTGCCGTTCGACATCGACGGCGTGGTCTACAAGGTCGACGAGCTGGAGCAGCAGCGCCGCCTGGGCTTCGTCTCGCGCTCGCCGCGCTGGGCCATCGCCCGCAAGTTCCCGGCCCAGCAGGCCCGCACCATCCTGGAGGCCATCGACCTGCAGGTGGGCCGCACCGGGGCGATCACCCCGGTGGCGCGGCTCAAGCCCGTGACCGTGGGGGGGGTCTCGGTGACCAACGCCACCCTGCACAACGCCGACGAGATCGCCCGCCTGGACGTCCGCGTCGGCGACACCGTGGTGATCCAGCGGGCCGGCGACGTGATCCCGCAGATCGTCCAGGTGGCGCTGGAGGAGCGTCCGAGCCCCGCGCCGGAACCCTATGAATTCCCTCACCAATGCCCGTGCCCGCTGAAGACGCCGCTGGCCCGCGAGGTCAACGCCTCGGGCGCGGAGTCGGTGGTGCGCCGCTGCACCGGCGAGTTCGCCTGTCCGTTCCAGCGCATCGAGCACCTGCGCCACTTCGTGTCGCGCCGCGCCTTCGACATCGAGGGCCTGGGCGAGAAGCAGCTGGCGGCCTTCTTCGAGGAGGGCTGGATCAAGGAACCGGCCGACATCTTCAGGCTGGCCCGCGACGAGGGGAAGCTGGCCCAGCTTCGGGAACGCGACGGCTATGGCGAGACCTCGGTGGCCAACCTGGTCAAGGGCATCGAGGCCCGGCGGACCATCGGCCTGGACCGGGTGATCTACGGCCTGGGCATGCGCGACATCGGCGAGACCACCTCGACGGTGCTGGCCCGGAACTTCGACCGCTTCGAGGACCTGCAGGCGGCCGCCGAACGGGCGGCGGGCCAGCTGCCGGGCGCGGTCTATCTGGAGCTGGCGGGGGCGGCCGGGGTCGGACCCAAGGCGCGCGACGAGCTGGTCGAGGCCGGCAAGGGCGGGCTGAAGGCCGACCCGTGGCCCGAGGCCGACAGCCTGGAGGTCAAGATCGGCCACGCCGTGCCCAAGCTGAACAAACCGGCCCGCGCGGCCCTGGCCGAGCGCTACGGCGACTGGAACGCCTTCGCCCAGGCCCTGGCCGAGGCCGGGCAGGGGGCGCCGGGCGACGACTATCTGAACCTGGCGGCCATCGACGGGATCGGCCCGGTGGCGGCCCAGTCGATCGCCCGGTTCTTCGCCGAGGACCACAATCGCGAGAAGGTGGCCAACCTGGTGGCCCAGCTGGACATCCAGCCGGTGGCCAAGCCCAAGACCGACACGGCCGTGGCCGGCAAGACCATCGTCTTCACCGGCTCGCTGGAGAAGATGACCCGCGACGAGGCCAAGGCCCAGGCCGAGGGGCTGGGGGCCAAGGTGGCCTCGTCGGTGTCGAAGAAGACCGACCTGGTCGTGGCCGGCCCCGGCGCGGGCTCCAAGCTGAAGACCGCGACCGAACTGGGGATCCAGGTGATGACCGAGGACGAGTGGCTCGAGATGGCGGGGGCTGGATGACCGTCGTCGCCATCGACTTCGAGACGGCCAACGAGCAGCGCTCCAGCCCCTGCGCCATCGGCCTGGCCTGGATCGAGGACGGGGCGATCACGGAGGTCGAGCACCACTACATCCGGCCGATCGACATGCGCTTCTCGGGCTGGAACATCGCCGTCCACGGCATCCGGCCGGCCGACGTCGAGGACGCCGACGAGTTCCCGGCGGTGCTGTCGCGGCTGCGGGACCGGATCGAGGCGGCGACGGTGATCGCCCACAACGCGTCGTTCGACATCAGCGTGATGCGCCGGACGTGCGAGCTCTACGGCCTGCCGTATCCGCGCTTCGACTACATCTGCACGGTGCAGGTGGCCAAGAACACCTGGCCGCAGCTGCCGTCGGCCAAGCTGGACGCGGTCTGCGGTTTCCTGGGCGTGGACTTCAAGCACCACGACGCCGCCCAGGACGCCTATGCCTGCGGGGCCGTGGCCCTGGCGGCCGTGGAGGCGACCCAGGCGGCGCACATCCGCGAGCTGCCGGACAGGCTGGGCATGACGGCCGGGCGGCTGAACGCCGACAGCTACACCACCTGCTCCAGTCCGGGCCTGCGGCGGCGGGCCGGATAGGGGATCGGCGAGCCTTGTTCGAACTTGGCCACCAATTCATGGCCGGTTCAGCCGAACGCGCGTTAGAAGGGTGACAACAACAGGGAGAGGACCCCCCATGAAACTGCCCATCGTCGCCGCCGTCCTGGCTCTTTCTGTCTCCGCCCCGGCCTTCGCCCAGGACGTCACGGGTCTGTGGCAGACCCAGACCAACGGCGGCCAGGTCGAGATCAGCCGCTGCGGCAACAGCCTGTGCGGCAAGCTGGTCAGCTCGGATCACATCAAGAAGGATCCGACGGTCAAGGACGAGAAGAACAAGGATCCCAGCCAGCGCGGCCGCACGCTGAAGAACATGCAGATGCTGTACGACTTCACCGGCGGTCCGACCAAGTGGACGGGCGGCAAGGTCTACAACGCCGCCGACGGCGGCACCTATTCGGGCACGATCACCGTGCTCTCGGCTAACGAGCTGAAGCTGAAGGGCTGCATCGTGGCCCCGCTGTGCAAGACCGAGAAGTGGACGCGGATCAAGTAGAACTCGGAGTTTTCCCTCCCCCTCGTGGGGAGGGTGGCCCTGGCGGAGCCAGGGTCGGGTGGGGGCTTGCTGAGCCGGCAGGCCCCACCCACCAGCTTCGCTGGTCCCCCCTCCCCACGAGGGGGAGGGAAGGCGTTCAGCCCGTCACCGTGTAGATCATGATCCCCGTCGCCACCGACAGGTTCAGGCTGTCGGCCCGGCCCCGCATCGGGATCTTGACGTTGACGTCGCAGGCGGCGGCCAGTTCGGGCGGCAGGCCCTGCTGCTCGTTGCCCATCAGGATCAGCGACGGCTTCACATAGTCGGCGCTCTTGTGGTCGACCGTGGCGGTCAGCAGGGTGCCGATCACGCTGCCGGGCCAGGTCTCGCGCCAGGCCAGGAACTCGGCGATCGAGGCCTTGGCGATCTTGACCGCGAAGATCGAGCCCATGGTCGCCCGCACGCCCTCGACCGAATAGGGGTCGACGCAGTCGCCGACCAGGATCACCCCGCCGCAGCCGGCCGCGTCGGCCGTGCGGATCACGGTGCCCAGGTTGCCCGGGTCGCGGACGGCCTGCATAGCCACCCAGCATGGGGCGCTCTCGGGCACGATGGCGCTGAGCGGGGTGAAGACCTGTTTGAACACCCCGACCACGGCCTGCGGATTGTCGCGCCGCGAGACCTTCTCGAGGATCTCGCGATTGACCTCGATCACCTCGCCGCCGGCCTTCAGGCAGGCCTGGCTGGCCTTCTGCAGCATCGGATGGTCGGCCGCGTCGCGGCCGTACATCAGGATCTTGGGCGCGTGGCCGCAGTCGATCGCCTCGATGACGATCTTCAGGCCCTCGGCCAGGAACAGTCCGCTCTCCTCGCGCTCCTTGCGCATGTGCAGGGCGCGGACGGCCTTGACGGTATTGTTCGACAGGGAGGTGACGATCTTTGAGTGCTGGGGGGCGTTCATGGCGACTACTCCGACGCCCAGCGGGCGAAGAACGACAGGCCGATCTGGCGGTCGCCCTTCTCCTCGACCAGGGCCAGCTCGCCCCAGTCGATGACCCCGCCGCGTCCCTTCAGCTCCTGGGCCAGCAGGCCCGACATCGCCGCGCCCGAGACCCGGGCGGCGTAGGCGTTCATCAGCAGGAACGAGGCGTCGGGCGCCAGGATCTGGGCGCAGCTTCGAGTCAGTTCGGCCAGGTCCTCGAACAGCCGCCAGACCTCGCCGTCGGCGCCGCGGCCGAACTTCGGCGGGTCCAGGATGATCCCGTCATATTGCGAGCCGCGCCGGACCTCGCGGGCCACGAAGCGGCGGGCGTCCTCGACGATCCAGCGGATCGGCTTGTCGGCCAGGCCGGCGAAGGCGGCGTTCTCGCGGGCGAAACCGACCGACTTCTTGGACGCGTCCACATGGGTCACGGCCGCGCCGGCGGCGGCGCAGACCAGGCTGGCCACGCCGGTGTAGCCGAACAGGTTCAGGACCTTGGGCTGGCGACCCCCAGGGGCTTGCGAGATGGCGCGGACACGCTGGTCCTGCCAGGCCCAGTTGGCGGCCTGCTCGGGGAAGAAGGCGAGGTGGCGGAACGGCGTGAACTGGCCGTGGAACTTGGCCTCGCCCCAGGCCAGGGGGAACTTCTCCAGGGGCTTGCCCTTGAAGCGCCAGCGGCCGGCCTCGTCCTCGTCGGTGGGGTCGAAGACGGCGTCGGCGGCGTCCCAGACCTTCGGGTCCAGGCGCGGGGCCCAGAAACACTGCGGCTCGGGGCGGACGACGGTGTAGCGGCCGTAGCGCTCCAGCTTCCTGCCGTGGCCGCTGTCGAGCAGGGCGTAGTCGGCCCAGCCGGTGGTGCGCATGACGAGCGGGGCGGCGGCGATGGTCGGATTCATGCCCCCGCCAATACGCGCTCAGGGCAAGGCCCGTCCAGTCCGCGCCAGCAGCCGGGGCAGGAGACGGTTCGCGGACCGGGGCGTGTGCGGGGTCTTGTCCCAGTGGAACGGCGCGACGACGAACTGCCGAAGCGCCTCGGCGGCCGCCAGGCTCTGCAGCGGCCAATAGGCGATCGCGCCGAGCAGCGGCAGCATCCGCTGGCGGTGTCCGGCCCGCCGCTGGGCCACGGTCCCGGCGACGGCGATGCAGGTCCAGCCGAAGACCATCAGCATCCAGTCCATGGCCGGCGCCGCGGTCCAAAGGCCCAGCTTGGCGCCGATCCCCTGCATCAGCAGCCAGGCGAACAGCGGACCGTGGACGTGGGAGGACACGACGGGCAGGGCCAGGGTGAGGATCAGCGCGACGAGGCCGCGCGGCGAGCGGGCCGCCGGACCGCGGGCGTGGACGGCCAGGGTCTGGAGATGGCCCTTGATCCAGCGCGCCCGCTGCGGCTTCCAGACCTTGAGGCTGGCGGGCGAGGTCTCGAAGGTGGGCCGGGTCAGGACGCCGAGCCGGCGGCCCTGGGCGGCCAGGCGAAAGCCGATGTCGGCGTCCTCGGTGACATTGTACGGGTCCCATCCGCCGGCCGCGCGCAGGGCGCCGGTCCGGAAGTGGTTGCTGGTCCCGCCCAGCGGGAAGGGCAGTCCCCAGCGGGCCAGGGCCGGCAGGAAGACCTCGAACAGCACGGCGTATTCCAGCGCGAACTGGTCGGGCAGGAAGCGCGGGTCGGGCTCGATCCGCAGCGGCGCCTGCAGGCAGGCCAGATCGGGTCCGGCTTGGGCGAAGCGCGCGGCGGCCTCGCGCAGCTGGCCGGGATGCGGCGCGTCCTCGGCGTCGTAGATCACCACCAGCTCGCCATGCGCCCGCTCCAGGGCGATGTTGCAGGCGCGCGGCTTGGTACGGGGCGTGCCGGGCGGGGCGATCAGCACCTGGAAGCCGACCGGCAGGTCGAGGGCGCCGAACGCGGCCTGGGTCTCGTGGTCCTGGGCTTCCAGCACGATCAGGACCTGCAGCCGGTCGCGCGGATAGTCGAGGCGGGCCAGGTTGGCGATCAGCTCCGCCGCGACCGCCGCCTCGCGATAGAGCGGCGCGATGATCGTGTAGGCGGGCAGGGCCTCGTCCGGAAGCGGCGCGGCGGTCGTCGACGGACGCGGCGTGAAGGCGGCGACCAGCTTGATCCCCGAATGGCTCAGGAAGCCGACGAAGAACAGCAGATGGAAGCCCTGCATCATGGGGTCGGGCCGCCAGGCCGTCAGGAGAAGCAGCGCCAGCGCCAGGACCGCCAGTCCGACGATCTGCCCTCGCGACAGGCGTCGATGGGCGCCGTCCTGCAGGGGCGGGGCCGCCGAGCCGATGTCTTCCGGAAGGGCCTCGATCCAAAGCCCGTCGGCCGTCTTGGCCCCGAGCGTCCGCCCCCGCTGGTCTCTTTCCTCTCGCGCCATAGCCCCCGCCGCGCCATATCGGATCCAGCGAGCAGATAACGAATCCTCAACCATGACGCGTCAATCAGAAAAACACGCGTTTTGGCTAAATCGTTGAGAGTTGCGACGTTTGGGTGATTCCCGTTTAGTGTCGGGTTTGGGGACTAGGTAGGGGAACGCCATATCGTGACGGTCGCGTTGAAGAAGCCGCACAAGTCGGCGCGAAAGCCCAAAGGGGACGGGCATCTGCGTCGCGGAGAAATCCTGGCGGCCGCCGAGAAGATCTTCATCGCCGAGGGCTACGCCGGGGCGACGATCCGCAAGATCGCCGACGCCGTGGGCGTGTCGTCGACGGCGCTGTACATGCACTTCCGCGACAAGGACCAGATCCTGCTGGAGATCAGCGACGGCGCGATCGGCCAGCTGCTGGCGGTCAATGTCGACATCGCCCACCGGCCGATCGACGCGGTGGCGCGGGTCAAGCTGATGCTCGAGGCGTACATGCGCTTCGCCCTCGACAACCCCAACACCTACCAACTGGTGTTCTGCGGCTCGCGCGACGTGATCTCCAAGGAAAAGCAGGCCGCCACGGCCGAGCTGGGCGATCGCTGCTTCGCCGAGTTCAGCGGGCCGATCCATGAGATCGCCGCCGCCGGCCGTCTGCGCACGGGCTCGGGCGAGAGCGCCGCCCAAGTGTTGTGGGCCGCCTGCCACGGCCTGGTGGCCCTGCTGATCACCATGCCGGACCGCAATTGGGCGCCGCGCGAGGAACTGATGAAGGTCACCCTCGAAGGGCTGCTGCACGGCCTGGTCACGGACTGACATCCATGCGCGCCGCCTTGCTCGCCGGCCTGATCGTCGGCTTGGCGGCCGTCGCGGATCCCGCGGCCGCCCAGACCACGGCAAGGCGGGTGATGTCGCTGGACTCCTGCGCCGACCAGTACGTGCTGGCCCTGGCCCCGCGCGAGGCGATCGTCGGCGTCTCGCCGCGCGCCGACGCGCCGGATTCCTTCCTCCGCGCCAAGGCGATCGGCCTGCCGCAACGGCGGACGACGATCGAGGCCGTGCTGGGCGCTCGTCCCGACGTCGTGGTGCGCCAGTGGGGCGGCGACGCCCGGCTGACGGCGGCCGTCGCCCGTCGCGGCGTGCGGACCATCAGCCTGGGCGACGCCACCGACTTCGACGGGGTGCGGGCCAATGTCCGCCAGGTCGCCCAGGCCCTGGGCCGCCGGGCCGAGGGCGAGGCGCTGCTGGCGCGGATGGACGCCGACCTGTCGCGGGCCGAAGGGGCGGGCAGGGGGCGCGCCGCCTTCTACCTGACCCCCGGCGGCTACACGGCCGGACCCAACACCATGATCGACGCCATGCTGCGGGCGGCGGGCTTCACCAACGCCTCGACCCAACCCTACTTCTCGCCCGCGCCGCTGGAGAGCCTGGTGCTGAACCCGCCCAAGGCGGTGGTGCTGGGCTTCTTCGACCTGACCCGCGCCGGCGCCGACCGCTGGGGACCGGGGCGTCACGCAGCCTTGCGCAAGACCACGCGCGGCCGGGTGGTCGCCTCGCTGCCCGGCGCCATGCTGGGCTGCTCGGCCTGGTTCGCCGCCGACGGCGCCCGGACCCTGGCGGAGGCGGCGCGATGAGCCCGCGCCGTCTGGAGCTGATCCTCCTACTGGTCCTGGTCGTCGCGGCGGCGATCGCCGTCAGCCTCGGCGAGAGCCCGCTGAACGCCGCGCAGTATCACCAGGCCCTGACCGACCCGGCCTCGCCGCCGGGCGAGGTGCTGTGGACCATCCGCCTGCCGCGCGTGCTGATGGCGGCCCTGGTCGGGGCCGGCCTGGGCCTGGCGGGGGCGACCATGCAGGGGCTGTTGCGCAATCCCCTGGCCGAGCCCGGCGTGCTGGGCGTCTCGGCCTCGGCGGGGCTGGGCGCGTCCCTGGCCATCGCCGGCGGGCTGGCGGCCCTGCCGGGCGCGATCGAGCTGGCCGCCCTGGTCGGAGCCCTGCTGGCCGGAGGCGCGGTGGTCGGCCTGGCGGCGCGGTTCCGCGAGCCCGAGGTGCTGATCCTGTTCGGGGTGGCGCTGTCGGCCTTCGCCGGGGCGCTGACAGCCCTGGTCTTCAACCTGTCGCCGTCGCCGGTGGCCGTCGCCGAGGTCCTGGCCTGGCTGATGGGCTCGGTCGAGAACCGCGACTTCACCGACATCCTGCGCGCCTTGCCGCCGATGGCCATCGGCGCGGGGCTCTGCCTCTACGCGGCGCGGGGCCTGCGGATGCTGACCCTGGGCGAGGAGGCGGCCCAGATGTCGGGCCTGCCGATGGCGCGGCTGCGGGTGGCGGCGGTGGCCGGCTCGGCTTTGCTGGCCGGGGCCTCGGTCGCGGCGGCGGGCGTGATCGGTTTCGTCGGCCTGGCCGCGCCGCACTTGGTGCGCGCCGCCGTTCGGGACGATCCGGGCCGGTTGCTGCGTCCCTCGGCCCTGGCCGGAGCCGTGCTGCTGGTCGCCGCCGATCTGGCCGCCCGCGTGATCCCGACCGAGCAGGAGCTGAAGCTCGGCGTGGTCACCGCTTTGTTCGGCGCGCCCGTCTTCGCTCTGCTGGCCTGGCGCGCGGCGCGGAGCTGGCGGTCATGACCGCGGCCTGGACGATCGAGGGCGCGAAGGTCCGGCGCGGCAAGGCCCTGGTGCTGGACGGCGCGTCCCTGACCGTCGCAGCGGGCGAGGTGCTGGGCGTGGTCGGCCCCAACGGCGCGGGTAAGACCAGCCTGCTGCGGGCGGGCCTGGGCCTGATGCCGCTGGAGGCCGGTTCGGCCCTGCTGGCCGGGCGCCCGGTCGGAAGCCTCAACTCCGTCGAACGGGCGCGGCTGGTCGGCTACCTGCCGCAGGAGCGGCGGTTGGCCTGGAACCTGCCCGCTCGCGACGTCGCCGCCCTGGGCGCGCCCGACCTGCCGTCGGAACAGGCGCTGGCCGTCGCCCGCGAGCGGTTGGAACGGGTGGGCGTCGCGGCCCTGGCCGATCGCGGCGTGCTCGACATGTCGGGCGGCGAGCGGGCGAGGGTTCTGCTGGCCAGGCTGCTGGCGACGCGCGCGCCGCTGCTGGTCGCGGACGAACCCGTGGCCGGGCTGGACCCTGACGCCCAGCTCCTGACGCTGGACCTCCTGCGCGCCGAAGCGGCGGCCGGGGCGGCGGTGGTGGTCACCCTCCACGACCTGGGCCTGGCGGCGCGGACGTGCGATCGGGTTCTGGTGCTGGATCGCGGTCGCGTGGCGTCGCAGGGCGCGCCGGTCGAGGCGCTGTCGCCCGGTGTGCTGGCGTCCGTGTTCCGACTGGACGGCGCCTTGATCGACACGCCGGCCGGGCTAGTCGTCGCGGCCAGGCGCCGTTAGCCCGTCAGCGGGTGCCGGGAACGTAGCCGCCTTGCGGGATGGCGGTGGTCGAGGCCGGGGTCGTTCCATCGATCGGCGGCAGGCCGCTGGCCGTGGCCCCCGCCGGGCCCGCATAGCTGTAGCCGCCGCGCTTGAGATCGCTCGACAGGGTCAGCGGCGTGACGCCGCCGTTGAGGCGGGCGCGGTAGACCATGGTCGTCTCGATGGTCCGCATCACGTAGTTGCGGGTCTCGGAGAACGGGATGCACTCGATGAAGTCGAGCGGGTCGGTGGTCGCGCCGCGCGGGTCGCCGCACAGGGTCACCCACTGGGCCGGCCGTCCGGGGCCGGCGTTGTAGGCGGCGGCGGCCATGATGTACGAGCCGCTGAAGTTGCTGACCATGCTGCCCAGATAGGTCGAGCCCAGGCGCATATTGTAGAACGGATCGGACAGGCGGTCGGCGCTGTAGCTCTCGCCCATCTGGCGCGCGACGATGGCCGCCGTCGACGGCATCAGCTGCATCATGCCGCGCGCTCCGACGCCCGAGCGGGCGTTGGGGTCGAAATTGCTTTCCTGGCGCGAGATCGAATAGACGAACGCCGTCTCGGCCGCGCCCGGTCCGGGCGTGAACAGGTGGTCCAGCAGCGGGTAGCCGCGCTCGGGCAGGGTGAAGCCGCGCTGGGCGGCGGTGCGCACCGCCCGCATGGCCAGGTCGGGATCGCCGTAGCTGCGGGCCAGATCGACCAGCAGGGCCTCCTCCTCGGCGGTGGGCAGTTGGTCGTCGATGTAGAGCACGAAGACCCGGACCTGGTCGCGGGCCCCGGCCGCCATCAGGGTGCGGACCGCCCGCACCAGCTCGCGGCCCTCGAAACGGGCGCGGTCGGCCTGGGTGATCGTCGGGTCCTTGTCGAGGCGGATCTCCTTGATCCCCGCCTTTTCGGCGGCCAGCTGGCCGTAGAAGGTGGTGATGTAGCGCGAACCTTCGGCGTAGAAGGCCTGGGCTGCGATGCGGTCGCCCTGGGCCTCGGCGGCCCGACCTTGCCAGTAGAGCGCCCGGCCGCGGGTGATCGGCGAGGCGCCGATCTCGGCGATGCGGGCGAAGTGGTTGGCGGCGCGATCGGCGTCCTTCAGGCGGGCCAGGGCGATCCAGCCGGCGAAGAACTCGCTCTCGGCGGCGTCGGCGCCGTCCTTCAGGCGAGCGTTGGCGGCCGCGTAGGCGCCGGCGTTGTCGCCGTTCTTCAGCGCGGACATCACCAGTTGCTTGCGTTCGCGCCAGATGGCGGCCGCGGCGTCGTCGCTGGGCGGCGGGGCGGGGAACTGGCTGACCAGGGGCAGGGCCAGGGTGTCCAGGCCCTTCCGGCGCAGATAGGACGCGCGTTCGAAGACCACGCCCGGCTGGGCCTGCTGGGCCGGCGACAGCGCCGCGTAGAGGTCGTTGGCGTTGCTGGCGTTCGAGCGCAGGGCGATCCGGGCCTGGGCCGCCGCCTGCTGGTCGTAGGGCAGCAGGGCGACCATGTCGCGGGCGGCCGGACCCTGGGGGCCGTACAGCAGGATGTCGGCGCGGCGGACGTGGTCGTCGCTGGTCAGCAGCGTGCCGAACCGCGCCAGCATGCCGCGCTGGGCGTCCAGTTCGAACAACTGGTCGCGCCACCAGCGGCGAATCAGGTTGCTGGCGTCGGCGGTGCGACCGGCGGCCTGGTAGGCGGCGGCCAGGGACATCGCGCCCTCGGCGGTCTGCGGATCGCGTCCGCCGAACCAGGCGATCATCCGCTGGGCGTCCAGGCCGGAGGTGACCAGGGCCTTTTCTGCGGCGTTCTCGCGGCGCTGGGAACGCGGCCAGCCGGCGAGGTCGCGTCGGGCCTGGTCCAGCTCGAAGAAGCCCATGCTCTCGGCCCCGGCGTCCACCAGGGCCCACAGGGCGATCTTGCGCGACAGCGGGTCCTGGATGCTGGACATGGCCATGCGGATCGTGGCCGGGTCGCGGCTGGTCACGGCGGTGCGCAGGTTGGCGGCGTCGGCCTCGGCCGGCGTGGCGTAGGTGGCGGTCGGCGGCGTGGTGATCAGGCCCGGCGGCGTGGCGCCGCCCGTATAGGGTTGGGGAGCGCGGGGCAGGCCGACGTCATCCTGGGCAAGCGCCACACCAAAGAGCGCCACCACCGCGGATCCGCCCAGCAACACCTTACCCAACCCTGACGCCAAAACGTCGTCTCCTTCGATTCTCTGGCCCTGGAGGGCTGTATTCTCGCCGTTTTCGGATGGTCGAGGGGCCGATTTGCGGCGCTTGCGACCCTGATTGGCACGTATAGACCGCTTCGCGGCGGATTGACCCTTGCAGAAACGTCCCCAAATCGGTGCAGAGCGTCACGGACCGGTTGCGGGACAGGGGGAGCGGGACATATTGTCCGCCCCCATCCTCAGGCCGCAACCGTCGCGGCGCGTTTCTCACGGCAAATTGCAAGTCATGGCTCATTCTCCGTTCAAGGGCGTCATTCCGGCGCTGGTCACGCCATTCCGCGACGGTGCGGTGGACGAGAAAGCCTTCGTGGCCCTGGTCGAACGCCAGATCGCCGGCGGCGTGCACGGCCTGGTGCCGGTCGGCACCACGGGCGAGACCGCGACCCTGTCGCACGAGGAGCACAAGCGCGTCGTCGAACTGTGCGTGCAGACCGCCCGCGGCCGCGTGCCGGTGATCGCCGGCGCGGGATCGAACTCGACCGCCGAGGCGATCGAACTGGTCGCCCACGCCAAGGCCGTCGGCGCCGACGCCGCCCTGGTGGTCTCGCCGTACTACGTGCGTCCCAGCCAGGAAGGCGTCTATCAGCACTACAAGGCCATCAACGACGCCGTGCAGCTGCCGGTGCTGGTCTACAACGTGCCCGGCCGCACCGGTTCGGACATCGCCAACGAGACGCTGGAGCGCCTGTCCAAGCTGCCCAACATCGTGGGCATCAAGGACGCCACCGGCGACCTGACCCGCGCCAGCTTCCAGCGGATCATGTGCGGTCCCGACTGGGTGATGCTGTCGGGCGACGACCCCACGGCCCTGGGCTACGTGGCCCACGGCGGCCACGGGGTGATCTCGGTCACTTCGAACGTCGCGCCCGACGCCTGCGCCACCTTCATCAACGCCTGCCTGAACGGCGAGTGGGAGACCGCGCTCTACTGGCAGGACCGCCTGGTGAAGCTGCACAAGGCGCTGTTCCTCGACGCCTCGCCGTCGCCGACCAAGTTCGCCATGGCGCATCTGGGCCTTTGCGAAGCGACCACGCGCCTGCCGATCACGCCGTGCAGCGAAGCGGTGCAACCAGCGATCCTGGAAGCCATGCGCGAGGCGGGTCTGGTCTGATGACCAAGCCGATCGCCGAGAACCGCCGCGCGCGGTACGACTACTTCATCGAGGAAACCGTCGAGGCCGGGCTTATGCTGACCGGCACCGAGGTGAAGTCGTTGCGCGTGGGGCGGGCGAACATCGCCGAGTCCTACGCCTCGGTGGAAGGGCGCGAGATCAAGCTGATCAACGCCGATATCCCGCCCTACGGCCACGCCAACCGCTTCAACCACGAGCCGCGCCGGCACCGGAAGCTGCTGCTGCACCGCAAGCAGATCGACAAGCTGATCGGCGCGGTCCAGCGCGACGGCCGAACCCTGATCCCGCTGAAGCTCTATTGGAACGAGAAGGGCCTGGCCAAGCTGGAGATCGGCCTGGCCAAGGGCAAGAAGAACCACGACAAGCGCGAGACCGAGGCCGCCCGCGACTGGCAGCGCGACAAGGCGCGGCTGATGAAGGGCGACCGGGGGGACTGACCGCCCGCTACTTCGCCGCGGCCGGCCGGGCCGCGACCAACTCCACTTCCAGCAGCAGGTCCGGACGGACCAGTCCCGCGACGCCGACCACGGTGCTGGCCGGCGGCGGCGTCGCGCCGAAGAAGTCTCCCGCCGCCTGGCGATAGGCGGGCAGGGTGTTCTGGATATCGACCAGGAAGCCGCGGACCTGGATCACGTCGGCGGGGGTCAGGCCGCGCGCGGCCAAGGCGATGCGGAGATTGCGGAACACCGCCTGGGCCTGGCCCTGGGCGTCCTTGGGCGCGACGCCGTCCGGGCCCTGGGCGGTCAGGCCGGACACGAAGACCAGGTCGGTCCCGGCGGGGACTTCGAGGACATTGGTGAAGCGCGGGCTGGTGAACAGTCCCGGCGGGTTGTCGCGGACGACGGCGTTCTGGGCCATCGCCGGCGCCGTGCAAAGCGCCAGGGCGGCGGCCAGGGTCAGCAAGGTCTTCATCGTGGTCCGCTCCGCGTTCAGGGCCGGGTCGCCATCCAGATCACATGCCGCGCGCCGCGTCCCTTGTGGGCGCGGACGCCGATCTCTTCAACGGCGTAGCCCGCCCGCTTCAGTCGGGTCGTGAAGCCGTTGTCGCGGGTCGACGACCAGACTTCCAGCACGCCGCCGGGGCGCAGGGCGCGCCTGGCCGCGGCCAGGCCGGCGGGGCCGTAGAGGCCGTCGTTCTCCTTGCGCGACAGTCCGCCGGGGCCGTTGTCGACGTCCAGCAGGATGGCGTCGTAGCCCGCCGCCTCGGCGCCGATCGCCTCGCCGACGTCGCCCAGGCGCAAGGTCACGCGCGGATCGTCGAGGCCGCCGGCGTGGAGTTCGCTGAGCGGCCCCCGCGCCCATTCGACGACGGCCGGCACCAGTTCGGCGACCACGATCCTGGCGTCGGTCCCGAAGGCGGCGAGGGCGGCGCGCAGGGTGAAGCCCATGCCGAGGCCGCCGATCAGCACCCGCGCCTTGGGACGCTTGCCGATGCGCTCGAACGCCAGGGTGGCCATGGCCTCTTCCGAGCCGCTGAGCCGGCTGTTCATCAGTTCGATCGGGCCGGCCATGATCGAATATTCGGTCCCGCGCCGCATCAGCTTCAGCTCGCCGCCGTCGCCGGGGACCTTGGCGGTGTCCAGGTGCTGCCAGGGGATCATGGAAAGTCTCGAACGCGGGGAAGACGCACGGGCTAACACAGGCTCGCGGATGGAGCCATCATCGCTTGACGCAGCGGGCGCGCGGCGCGACCCTTAAGCTAACAATGATAACCTACGGAGGATCCGCTCATGGCCGACGGTGCATCGCCCATCGCCACGTCGCTCAAGGACAAGGTCAGCGAGGCCGAATGGAAGGCCCGCGTCGATCTGGCCGCGCTCTATCGCCTGGTCGCCGTCCACGGCTGGGACGACATGATTTTCACCCACATCTCGGCCCGCATCCCGGGGCCCGAGCACCACTTCCTGATCAATCCCTACGGCATGTTCTTCGGCGAGATGACCGCCTCGTGCCTGGTCAAGGTCGATCTGGACGGCAACGTCATCGACAAGACCCCGTACTTCATTAATCCGGCGGGCTTCACGATCCACTCGGCCATCCACGCCGCGCGCGAGGACGCCCAGTTCGTCATGCATCTGCACACCGATCAGGGCGTGGCGGTGTCGGCGAACAAGGAAGGTCTGCTGCCGCTGTCGCAGCACGCGTTAATTGTCTTGCCTCAACTATCGTATCACGATTATGAAGGTATTGCGCTCAACCTGGACGAACGGGAACGGCTGGTGGCTGACCTCGGCGAGAAGAAGCTGATGATGCTCCGCAACCACGGGACTCTGTCCACGGGGATGACGGCCGCCGAGTGCTGGCTGGGCATGTTCTACCTCGAGCGCGCCTGCGCCCAGCAGGTGATGGCGCTCAGCGGCGGCCGCGGGAACGTGCTGGAGGCTCCGGAGGGCGCCCAGGCCGAGGTCCGCAGCCAGACGGGCATGGGTCTCGGCATGATCGCCGGCCTGGCCTGGCCGGGCTGCCTGCGCAAACTCGACCGGGAGTCCCCCGGCTACGCGGATTGACGCCCAAACGTCGAAAACCAAACGCCGCCGCGATCCTCGGGGTCGCGGCGGCTTTCTTTTGCGCGCTGCTGGGGGCGTCGAGCGCCGCCCGGGCCGGCGCCTGGCCGATGAAGGACGGCGAGGGGCTGGCCATCCTCAAGTACGAGGATCAGAAGGCCGACAAGGGCTACGATCCCGACGGCGTGGAGCGGTCGATCGATCCCCGGCGCGACCAGACCCTGTCGATCTATGGCGAGTACGGCCTGACCGATCGGCTGACCTTGCAGACCAAGGCGGCGCTGACCCGCGGCCACGACAACTTCGTCGACTACGACGGACTGGGCCCGCTCGAACTGGGCCTGCGCTATGCGCTGCTGCATACGGATCGATCAGCGGTCAGTCTTTATCTGGGCGCCACCAAGGACGGCGTGGGGCGCAACGCGGGCTACGCGGCGCCGGGGCAGGGCGACATGGACCTGGAGGCGCGTCTCCTGGCGGGGACCTCCCGGCAATGGCGCAAGGCGCACGGCTTCGCTGAACTGCAGGTCGCCCGCCTCAAGCGCAGCGGCCTGGCGGACGAAACCCGTATCGACGCCACCGTGGGGCTGCGGCCCACGCCCCGCTGGCTTCTGATGGCCCAGACCTATATGGGCAAGGCCGAATCCGAACCGGTCGCGTCACGCTGGCGCAAGCGCGAGGTGTCGGTCACGCGCGACCTGGGCGTGTGGAGCCTGCAGGCGGGATGGCGACAGACCTTGTCGGGACGGGAGACCCCGATCGACCATGGCCCGGTCGTGGCCGTGTGGCGTCGGTTCTGATATTTCAACGATGTAATATTCGGTCATCCGTGTGTCACTGGACGCGGCCTAGGGCTGACGGCTATTGAGCCGATTTGTATCAGCTGAGCCGGTCATCTCCGGCGCCCGGAGCTTTTCGTGATCCGCAGACACTTCTTCCTCGTCGCGGCGGTGGTCGCCGTCTTGCTGATGCTGTTGGTCGGCGGACTGAAGCTGGCCTTCGGCGGCAAGGCGCCGGGGCAGGGCGGCCCGGGCGGCGGCGGACGCGCGACGCCGGTGTCGCTGGTCGTCGCCCAGCCGCGCGGCTTCGCCGACCGGGTCGAGGTGCTGGGCGTGGCCAAGGGTCGCCAATCGGTCACCATCACCTCCAACACCGCCGAGCTGATCACCGCCGTGCACTTCAGCGACGGTCAGACCGTCTCCAAGGGGCAGGTGCTGGTCGAGCTGAAGGGCGATCAGGAGGACGCGGGCATCGCCCAGGCCCAGGCCCAGCTGGCCCAGGCCGATCGTGAATACACGCGGTGGAAGACCCTGGCCGAAAAGGGCATCGCGCCGCGCGCCTCGGCGGACCAGTACCTGGCCGCCCGCGACACCGCCCGCGCCGCCCTGGCCGCCGCCAGCGCCCAGAAGCTGGACAAGGTGATCCGCGCTCCGTTCTCGGGCCGGGTCGGCATTTCCGACATCGCGCCGGGCGCCCTGATCAGCCCCGGAACCGCGATCGTCACCCTGGACGACGTCTCCGTGATCCGCGTCGACTTCTCGGTGCCCGATCGCTATCTGCCGATCCTGCGCGAGGGCCTGGCCATCACCGCCAAGCCGGACGCCCTGCCGGGCGAGATGTTCACGGGCCGTATCGCCCAGATCGACACCCGCATCGACCCGGCCACCCACGCGCTGAAGGCGCGGGCCGAGTTCCCCAACGGCGACGGCCGCCTCAAGCCGGGCATGCTGATCAAGGTCGGCATCGACCAGGGCCAGCACCAGAACGTCGCCGTCCCTGAGGCGGCTGTGCAGTTCGAGGGCAACCAGGCCTCGGTGTTCCTGATCGCCAAAGGGCCGAAGGGGCAGGTCGCCCGTCGCACCGCCGTGCAGACCGGCATCACCGCCGACGGCTTCATCGAGATCACCTCGGGCCTGAAGCCTGGCGACCGGATCGTCGGCGACGGCCTCAATCGCGTTCAGGACGGCGCGCCGGTCAATCCGGGCGGCGGCAAGGGCGACAAGGCCCAGGGCGGCGACAAGGCCGGCGGCCGCAAGCAGAAGGCCGGCTGATGCTTTCCGACCTTTCCGTTCGCCGCCCGGTCTTCGCCGCGGTCGCCGCGATCATTCTCTGCGTCGTCGGCCTGGCCGCGTTCAAGAGCCTGCCGATCCGCGAACTGCCCAGTGTCGATCCGCCCGTGGTGTCGATCTCGACCGCCTATCGCGGGGCCTCGGCCGAGGTCATCGAAGAGCGCATTACCCAGATCATCGAGCGGCAGGTCGCCGGCATCCAGGGCATCGACCGCGTCAACAGTTCGTCGCGCGACGGCCGTTCGCAGATCACCATCACCTTCACCCTGGACCGCGATCTCGACGCGGCCGCCAACGACGTGCGCGACGCGGTCAGCCGGGTGGCGGCGAACCTGCCCGACCAGGCCGACCCGCCGCAGATCGCCAAGGCCAACGCCGACTCCTCGCCGATCATCGTCCTGAACCTGACGTCCAGCTCGCTCAGCACGCTGGAGCTGGCCGACTACGCCGACCGCTACCTGGTCGAGCGGATGTCGACGATCCCGGGCGTGGCCCAGGCCAACCTCTACGGCGCGCCGCTGTACGCCATGCGCATCTGGCTGGACGCCGACGCCATGGCCGCGCGCGGCGTGACGGTCGACGACGTCGAGAACGCGCTCAACGCCCAGAACGTGGAACTGCCCGCCGGCGCGCTGGAAGGCGCCGCCAAGGACTTCACGATCCGGGTCAGCCGGGCCTATTCCAAGCCCGAAGACTTCCTGAAGCTGCCGCTGCGCGTCGGCGACGCGAACGGATTCGTCGTCCGCCTGGGTGACGTGGCGCGGGTCGAGGAGGGCGCGGACGAGCGCCGCAAGCTGTTCCGCGGCAACGGCGTGCCCCAGGTCGGCATCGCCCTGACCCGCCAGTCGCAGGCCAACGACGTCGCCATCTCCGAAGCCGTGCGCAAGGAAGTGGAGGCGATCAACCAGACCCTGCCGGCCGGCTCCAAGATGATCGTGGCGATCGACAACTCGGTGTTCACCGCCGAGGCGATCCACGAGGTCTGGATCACCATGGGCATCTCGATCGCCCTGGTGGCCCTGGTCAATCTGCTGTTCCTGGGCAGCTGGCGGTCGGCCTTGATCCCGTCGATCGTCGCGCCGATTTGCATCCTGTCGACCTTCATCATCCTGGCCCCGCTGGGCTTCTCGCTGAACCTGCTGACCCTGCTGGCCCTGGTGCTGGCCGTCGGCCTGGTGGTCGACGACGCCATCGTGGTGGTCGAGAACATTCAGCGCCGCGTGGACGAGGGCGAGCCGGCGACCGTGGCGGCCCTTCGCGGCACCCGCCAGGTGTTCTTCGCCGTCGTCGCCACCACGATCGTGCTGATCTCGGTGTTCGCGCCGCTGATGTTCCTGCCCGGCTATATCGGCCGCCTGTTCGTCGAGCTGGCCGTGGCCATCGCCGCCGCCGTCGGCTTCTCGGCCCTGCTGGCGCTGAGCCTTTCGCCGATGATGGCGTCGAAGCTGCTGAAGCCGGCCAGCTCCAACTGGTTGTCCAGCCGGGTGGACAAGGCGATGGACGCCCTGAAGGACAGCTATCGGCATTCGCTGGAAGGTCTGCTGGGCAAGGGCTCGGCCACCGTGGTGACCGGCCTGTCGGTGCTGGTCCTGGCCGTGTGCGCCGGCGGCCTGTTCGCCTTGCTGCCGCAGGAACTGGTGCCCGCCGAGGACCGCGGCCGCGTCGATGTGTCGATCAACGGTCCGGAAGGAAGCGGCTTCGACGCGACGGTCAAGGTCGCCGACCGGATCGAGTCCATCCTCGACCAGTACCGCCAGGACGGCGTGGCCGAGCGCACGATCATCACTGTGCCGCGCTTCGGCCAGAACCAGTTCAACACCGGCAACGCCGTCATCGCGCTGAAGCCCTGGGGCGAGCGGGACAAGTCGGCCGATCAGGTCGCCGCCGAACTCAACAAGAGCCTGTCGAAGATCACCAGCGTCCGGGCGGTGGCCTCGGTGCGCGGAGCCTTCCAGCGCGGCGGCGGCGGCGGCGGGGGGGGCGGCACCAATGTCGACATCATCGCCGTCGGCAACGACTACGTCCAACTGGCCAACTGGCTGAAGCCGATCCTCGAAGCGTCCCAGGCCAATCCGGGCCTGTCGCGGCCGCGCCTCGACTACGAGCCGACCGCGCCGCGCCTGTCGGTGCAGATCGATCGCGACAAGGCCGCGACCCTGGGCGTTTCGGCCCAGTCGATCGGGCGGGCGCTGGAGACCATGTTCGGGTCTCGCCAGGTCACGACCTACATCAAGACCGGCCAGGAATACGACGTCATCCTGCAGACGGCGCTGGACCAGCGTCGCGGCCTGGAAGACCTCAACCGCCTGCAGGTGCGGACCCTCTCGGGCGCCCTGGTGCCGTTGTCGACGGTGGTCACCACCGAGCTGCGCGGCGACACGCCCGACCGTCCGCGCGTCGACCGGCTGCGCGCGGTGACCCTGACCACCCAGCTGAACCCCGGCTACACGGTGGCCGACGCGGTGAAGTTCTTCCAGGAACAAGCTGCGGAACATCCGACCCCGGGCGTCAGCGTCAAATGGGGCGGCCAGGCCAAGGACTATCTGGAAGCCTCCGGCGCCGTGGGCCTGGCCTTCGGCCTGGCGCTGCTGCTGGTGTTCCTGGTGCTGGCGGCGCAGTTCGAAAGCTGGATCCACCCGGCCGTGATCATGCTGACCGTGCCGCTGGCGGCGCTGGGCGGCCTGTTCGGCCTGCTGATCACCGGCTCGACCATCAATACCTACAGCCAGATCGGCCTGATCATCCTGGTCGGCATCGCCGCCAAGAACGGCATCCTGATCGTCGAGTTCGCCAACCAGCTGCGCGACGAGGGGCTGAAGGTGCGCGAGGCGGTGATCGAGGCGGCGGCCCTGCGCCTGCGTCCGATCATCATGACCTCGATCTCGGCCGCCATGGGCGCCCTGCCGCTGATGCTGTGGGCCGGCGCTGGCGCGGGCAGCCGCAAGACGATCGGGGCGGTGATCTTCACCGGCGCGATCTTCGCCACCCTGCTGACGCTGTTCGTGGTGCCGGTGTTCTACAACCTGCTTGCGCGCTTCACGAAGTCGCCGGAGTGGACGGCGCGGCAGATCGAAGAGTATGAAGCCCGCGAGAAGAGCGGGGAAGGGCATGCCTCACCCGTCTGAACCGGGTGAGGAAGCATGGCTGAAGCCATTTTGGCGGCGAAGCGGCAGGAGCTTGCGCTCCTGCGTCGCATCGAGGAACGCATTCTCTGGCTGGCCTCGTGGACGATCCACAACGCCAACCATCTGCGTGAAAGCCGCGACGGGCTGAAGGTCGGCGGTCACCAGGCGTCCTGCGCCTCGATGACCACCCTGATGACCGCGCTCTACATGAAGGCGCTGCGGCCGCAGGATCGCGTGGCGGTCAAGCCGCACGCCAGCCCGGTGTTCCACGCCATCCAGCACCTGTTCGGTCGCCAGAGCCTGGAAAAGCTGAAGGCCTTCCGGGCCCTGGGCGGGGCCCAGTCCTATCCGTCGCGGACCAAGGACACGGACGACGTCGACTTCTCGACCGGTTCGGTCGGGCTGGGCGTGGCCATGACGGCGTTCGCCTCGCTGAGCCAGGACTATCTGGCGGCGCGGGGCGCGGTGAAGCCCGAGCGCATGGGGCGGATGATCTCGCTGCTGGGCGACGCCGAGCTGGACGAGGGCAACATCTACGAGGCCCTGATCGAGGCCTGCAAGCACGACATCCGCAACACCTGGTGGATCGTCGATTACAACCGCCAGAGCCTGGACGCGACCACCAAGGATCGGATGTTCACCCGCTACGGCGAGATCTTCGAAGCCGCGGGCTGGACCGTTGAGACCCTGAAGTGGTCGAAGCGTCAGCGCGAGGCCTTCGCCAAGCCTGGCGGGGCGGCGTTGCAGCAGTGGATCGAGACGGCCCCCAACGACCTCTACGCTGCCCTCAGCTACCAGGGCGGCGCGGCCTGGCGCGAGCGGCTGAACGCGGACCTGGCCGGCGACGCCGAGGCTCTGAAGTTGATCGCGACCTACAAGGACGTCGATCTCGGCGAGCTGATGACCGAGCTGGGCGGCCACTGCATGGAGACCATCCTGGAGGCCTTCGAGCGGGCCGGCCAGGACGACGCGCCGCGTTTCTTCATCGCCTACACCGTCAAGGGCCTGCGCCTGCCGTTCCAGGGCCACAAGGACAATCACGCCGGTCTGATGACCGAGTCCCAGATCGCCGAGCTGCGCGCTCGGCTCGGCGTGGTCGAGGGCGAGGAGTGGGACGCGCTGTCGGGCCTTTCCTCCGCCGAGCACACGGCCCTCAAGGGTCTGGTCGCCCGCGCCCCGTTCGCCGCCCAGGTGGAGCGCGAGCACGTCGCGCCCCGGATCGTCATCCCGACGGCCGACGAACTGCTGGCGCCGGTGCTGGGCGGCGGCGAGCAATCGACCCAGGCCGCCTTCGGCAAGGTGATGTTCGAGATCGCCCGCCGCGACGACGAGTTCGCCGGCCGGGTGGTGACCACCTCGCCGGACGTGACGGTCTCGACCAACCTGGGCGGGTTCGTGAACCGCCGGGGCGTGTTCCAGCGTCGGGCGCACGAGGACGTCTTCAAGCGCCGGCGCATCCCTTCGGCCCAGGTCTGGTCCAAGGCCGAGACCGGTCAGCACGTCGAGCTGGGCATCGCCGAGAACAACCTGTTCATCGCCCTGGCGGCCCTGGGCCTGACCGCGCCGCTGTTCGGCGAGCGGCTGTTCCCGGTCGGCACCCTCTACGATCCCTTCATCGCCCGCGGGCTCGATGCGCTGAACTACGCCTGCTACCAGGACGCCCGCTTCCTGCTGGTCGCCACGCCGTCGGGTCTGACCCTGGCCCCCGAGGGCGGCGCGCACCAGTCGATCGGTTCGCCGCTGATCGGCATGAGCCAGCCGGGCCTGGACAGCTATGAGCCGGCCTTCGCCGACGAGACGGCGGTGCTGATGGCCCACGCCTTCGGCCAGATCCAGGCCGAGCAGGGGGCTTCGACCTATCTGCGGCTCTCCACCCGGGTGATCTCCCAGCCGGACCGCACCGACGATACCTGGCGTCAGGGCGTGGTCGATGGAGCCTACTGGCTGCGGCCGCCGGCTCCCGGCGCGCGCCTGGCCATCGTCTATGCCGGCGCCCTGGCGCCCGAGGCCCTGGCCGCCTTCGAGGCGGTGCTGGAGGATGAGCCGGGCGCGGGCCTGCTGGCCGTGACCTCGGCCGACGTCCTGCATCGCGACTGGACCGCAGCGGGGCGCGCACGCTGGACCGAGGGCAGACCGCGCGTCTCGACCATCGAAACCCTGCTGGCCCCGCTGGCGCGGGACGCTGGACTGGTGACGGTCATCGACGGCGCGCCGTCGACCCTGTCGTGGCTGGGCTCGGTGCGGGGCATGCGCCTGCGGGCCCTGGGGCTGGAGACCTTCGGCCAGTCGGGCGATCTGCCGGACCTCTACGGCAAGTACCGCCTGGACGCCGACGCCATCCTGGACGCCTGCGCCGACCTGCTGATCTGACGACGGCGCGGATGGCTCAGGAGGTTGGGCCCAGCAGCTCGACCCCCTGGATCAGCCCGTCCGCCAGCGTATAGATCGCCGCCTGCCGGGTATCCGACCACAGGTGGCCAGACGGCGAGTGGATCGAGGATTGGAATTCGGTCCGCACCCGTCCGTCCGGCAAGGACTCGACCGTGATCAGGTCGAGGTCCGGCGCGAACTCGAACATGCGTCGGTAGAAGTCGCGGGCGGCGGCCAGGCCGTCGACCTCCCCGCCGTCGAGGAAATCCTCGAAGCGCACCTGGGCATGGGTCGTGGCCAGGACGGCCTCGAGATCGCGCCGTTCGATCGCTTCGTAATAGCGGACGATCAGGTCGGTCGCCGCGCTCATGCTTCGCGCCCCTTGTCGAGGAATTCGATGTCCATCCGCGCGACCTTGCCGTCGCGGAGCGTGAAGACCTGGCGCTGACAGCTGTCGGACCAGATATGGCCCGCCAGGTTGCGGACGATCTGGTTGACGTCGACGGCGACCCGGCCGTCCGGCCGCGTCTCGAACGAGACGGGCGCGGCGTCGACGGTGATCATCTTGTCGTTCCGGGTCCAGTAGGCCGCCACGGCGTCGAGGCCGATCAGCCTCCCGCCCTGGATCTGATCGGGCCAGTCGACGTCAGTCGCCAAGAGGGCCGAGAACGCGGCCAGGTCGCGCCGGTTGTAGGCCTCGTAAAGCCGCGTGAGCAGCGCTTGGGCGTCGTCCATGCTCGGCCTCAGCCGTTCGGGGGTTTGTAGCCCGTCTCAACCTTCAGGTAGGCGATCAGATCGATGCGGTCCTTGGGATCGTGAAGGCCCGCGAAGGTCATCTTGGTGCCCGGCATGAAGCCGCGCGGATTGTCCAGCCACTTGTCCAGATGCTCGGCGTCCCAGTCGAAGCCGGCGGCGGCGACGACGGGCGAATACTTGTAGCCCGGCTTGCTGCCCGCCTTGCGCCCGAAGACGCCGTAGAGGTTGGGGCCGGTCATGTCGGGGCCGCCCTCGGTGATGGTGTGGCAGGACCGGCAGAGCGCGAACTTGCTCTGGCCGTTCATCAGGTCTCCGGTGTTGTAGGGGGCGGGCAGGGCGGCCAGCAGGGCTTGTTTCTCGGCGTCGGTCGGCGCCGGCGTCGCTGCGGGCGTCGAGCTCGCCGATCCGCCGTCGGAGGCTTCTCCGCCGGGCTTCGAGCAACCGGCCAGGAGGAGGCTTACGACCGCCGCGGCGGCGAGGTGAAACTGACGCATTTACTGGTCCCCGACTGACATTATGCCGCAAGCTGTGCGGCGCGGCGCCGCATTCATTTCCTGGCCCAAATGTGGGCCTCGCATCCAATATATAACGTCGTTATCCCGTCAAGGTCTCGCCACCTTTCAGAGAGCGCCCTGCGACAACGCGCGTTATCCCACAGAATGTAAAAGCAAAATGCCCGATTACAAACCGTGGGTATGCACATAAAAAATTGACCGGAATTAACCATAAACGTACCCAGAAAGTCGTCGGAGGGGCTGCTCCGGCGACCGGGTAGGAAAAAATCATGGACTGGAACGAAGAGCGCACCGCCACGCTTCGCAAGTTGTGGCTCGAGGGGATGAGCGCCAGTCAGGTGGCGCGTCAGTTGGGCGGCGTCAGCCGCAGCGCGGTGATCGGCAAGGTGCACCGTCTGGGCATCACCGTTCGCGACATTCCCGCCCGTCAGCGCACCGCGGTGCGCACCGCCGTCCGAGCTCAACCTCGCGCTCGGGTCGCCCGCGAAGCCGCTCCCGTCCGTTCCGCCGTCCGCGTGATCGAGATCGCCGAGATGGCGCCGACCTCGAACATCCTCGGCCTCGAAACCCATTCCTGCCGCTGGCCGATCGGCAATCCCGACTCCCACGACTTCGGCTTCTGCGGTCGCGAAAAGACCGCCCGCGCCTCGTACTGCGACGAGCACGCCCGCGGCGCCTTCCGCAAGCTGGCCTCGCCCTCCGAGCTGAAGGCCTGGGCCCGCCAGCCGGCCGCCCAGATCGAACGCCACACCGCCTGATCACCTTCATCGCCTGAACCCAAGCTCCAGGACGACCCCCATGAACATGGTCTTGATCGAGAACACCGCCGGCAGCAGCCAGGTGATCACCATCATCGAAGAGTTCGCCGGCCATTCGGTGTCGCGCGACCTCAATCCCGGCGAGAACACCCGCATCCCGGTGGGCCAGTTCAAGTCGATCGTGGTGCGCGAGACCTATCCCGACGACTGGTTGACCCGGGCCCGCGCGCGCAACGCCACGACCCCGGAAGCGGTCGCCAACCGCGCCGCCTGATCGGGCCTTAGGCCCCCAAATGAGCGAGAAATGCACGGCCCCCGCGAACTTGTTCGCGGGGGCCGTCTTGTCTGGAACTGTATGGTTAGCGGTGACGTTAGGGCTCGATCGAACGGTGTTCGCTACCGTTCACGCCAGGGGGAACGGCGCTGAGTTCCAATAGATGCAAACGCGCGCTTTCGTGACCGCGCAAGCGGAGCCGTGATTGTGTGTGGCTTCCGCGTGTGAGATGAAGACGCGCCATTTGGCGTGGGGGGAACCATGTCAGAGCAGAAGCAAGGGGAGGGCCGCGGTTTGCCGTTGCCGACCTATGTCAGCTATCTGATGTACCAGACCGAACAGCATCGGCGCGCCTTGGCGGCCGACTGCATCGCGCAACACGGGTTGAGCTTCGCCAAGTGGGTGGCGCTGGCTTCCCTGGCGCGGTTCGGAGAATGCTCGATGACGCGCCTGGCGCGGTTGTCGGCGGCCGATCGCACGACCTTGACCCGATCGATCGACGGCCTGATCCGCGACGGCCTCGTCGAGCGGGGAACCCAGGCGTCTGATCGGCGCAAGGTGGTGGTTCGTCTGACCCCGGAAGGCCAGGAGATCCTGGGGCGGATCCGCGAAGACATCCATCCGATTAACCAGGAGGTCTGCGCCGAGCTGACCGTGGAGGAGCAGACCAATCTCGCGACCTACCTCCAGAAGATCCTCGGCGGGCTGATCACCGAGCCTGAGTGGAAGCACGAGGTGCTGTCCTATGGGCCGGGTCCGGTCGTACCGGCCTGGGAACGCGGCTAGGAATCCAGCTTCGCGGGCCGGCTGATGACCCATCGCGTGACGGGCTGGCGGAAGTTCAGCGGTCCGGGCACCGTGATGTGGGTCTTCAGATATCGGAAGCCGGCCGATCTCAGCGTGCGGTTCGGCGCGGCGTTGAACGCGTGGGGTTCACAGAACAGCCGCTTCAGCCGCAGTTGCTCGAAATAGAGTTCGACGCTGCGTCGCACCGCCTCGCCCCCGAGACCGCGCCGACGCTGGTCGGCCGCGGTGACGTGCAGGTGCATGTGGGCGTGCCGGCCGAACGCGATCTTGTCGGCGCTCGAGAAGCCGACGGGGCGCTCGTCGTCCAGCCAGGTCAGGAGCAGGGTCTCGCGGCGTTCCAGCGGCTGTCGGAAGACCACCTCATAATAGGCCCGCCAGTCCTCCCGCTTGGGCAGGCGCTCCCGATCCACCCCGATGAGTTCCAGGTGCTCCGGGGGCGACGCATGGAAGTAGTCGATGATCAGATCGACCTCGGACTCCGCCATTTCTCGAACCACCAGGCTCATGGGCCGCCCCCCGCCAGCGCTTGGCGGACTGTGATCAATATCCTTAAAAATTGTCCAGATATAAATACTTACGCCAAGGTTGAGTTTGCGATGGATGGCTCAACGCGGTGGGCGTTGCAACTCAGTCATCCCCTCTCGGGCGCCCGCGCAGGGCCTTGACGCCCGCTCGCTTGCCCTTGGTCTCCAGCCGCTTGAGCTTGCTGGAATAGGTCGGTTTCGTCGGCCGTCGGGGCTTGGGCTTTTCGGTCGCGCGACGGATCAATTCAACCAGCCGGTCGCGGGCCTCCTGGCGGTTCATCTCCTGGGACCGGCTGCCCTGGGCGAACAGGACGATCACGCCGTCCTGGGTCAGGCGGCTGCCGGCCAGGGCTTCCAGCCGGGTCTTCACGTCTTCCGGCAGGGTGGGGGAGTTGTGGATGTCGAACCGCAGCTCGATCGCGGTGCTGGTCTTGTTGACGTGCTGGCCGCCGGGGCCCGAGGCGCGCGTCGCCTTCTCGACGATCTCGTCGTCCTCGATGCGCAGCCAGGAGGTGATCTCGATCATCGGACCACGCGCCTGGCCCTGACCACGGCCTGGTCGAGCGCCTGCAGGAACCTGGAGCGGTCGGCGGGACCAAAGGGCTTGGGGCCGCTGGTGACCTCGCCCATCGACCGCAGGTGCTCGCCGATCATCCGCGACGCCAGGGCCGAGCCGATGGTGTCGACGGTGAACAACCGCCCGGTCGTCCCCAGCGCCTGGCCGCCGGCCTTCAGCACGCGATCAGCAAGCGGGATGTCGTTGGTGATGACCACATCGCCCGGACCGGCCCGTTCGGCGATCCAGTCGTCGGCGATGTCGGGACCGGCGTCGACCACGATCTGCTCGATGGCGGGCGTCTGGGGGATACGGATCCAGCTGTTGGAGACCACGAAGGTCTTCAGCCCGTAGCGGGCGGCGACCTTGTAGACCTCGTCCTTCACGGGGCAGGCGTCGGCGTCGATGTAGAGAACGGTCATGGGCCGTCTCGTAGCGCCTTCCCGAGCTGGGCGCCAAGCGTCGCGACGGCCTCGACCGCCGCGGGCAGGACGTGGGTGAAGTTGACGAAGCCGTGGGCCTGGCCCGGATAGGTCTTCAACTCGACCGGCACGCCGGCCGCCTCGAGGGCCTGGGCGTAGGCGACGGCGTCGGGGTGGACCGGGTCGAGCAGGGCGCCGCTGACCAGGAAGGTCGGCGGGGTGGCCGTTCCGACGGCGTCCAGCAGGGAGGGCGCGCGGGCGCTGGCCAGTTGGGCGTTGATATAGGCCACCGCGAGGCGACCGATCAGCCGGGCGTCCCGCAACAGGGTCTGCGCCCAGACCTCGTCGTCCAGATGGACCAGCGGATAGAACAGGCCCTGGGCTTTCACCGCGCCGGGGCGGCGCGCGTTGGCCTCGGCGGCCACGGTGGCCGCCAGATAGGCGCCGGCGCTGTCGCCGGCCACGGCCAGGCGATCGGGATCGACGCCCAGTTCGTCCGCCTGGTCCAGCAGCCAGGCCAGCGCCGCCCGGGCGTCGTCGACCTGCGAAGGGAAGGGGTGTTCGGGCGCCAGGCCGTACGCGGCCGACACCACGCGGACGCCGGCGGCGTCGGCCATGCGCTGGCAGAGGGCGTCGTGGGTCTCGATGTCGGAGATCACGAAGCCGCCGCCGTGGAAGAACAGGATCGCCGGCCCGACGGCGGGGGCCTGCATCGGCACGTAGAGCCGGGCGGCGCGTCGGCCGCTGGTGGCGGGGTAGTCGAGATTGCGGATCTGGGCCAAGCGAGGAAGCCGGCGGTCGCGATGGGCGATGGCGAAACGCACGGCGCGGCGGACCCGCTCGAGCCCGAAGCGATGGGCGCCCGCCACCCGTTCGGCGAAGACGCTGGTCAGGGGCGCGTTCATCGGTCTTCCACCTTGGCCGTTCGAACGCGAGAAGGCTTATCCGGCCGGGGTTCGGCTGTCCATGACGGGCTTTCGGCGCGCGCGGGTCGGACGGAACGCGACTCGGGGAGATCGACTCACAAGCGGTCGCGGGCGCGGAGGGCTTCGACTTTTCGCCCGTCGCGCGAACCCCCGCGCTCAGGGTTTGGGCAGCTGTGTTCCGGTTGCCCGCTTTGCGCACAACCAGGCGTTCTTCGAAGCTTCAGCGTGAGACGCGGCGGTCTTGCCCTTGATCGGCCGCCCCGGCGCACTAGTTATCAACCCGTGGAGCCGCCCTTGGCGCTCCTGCCCTTCCTGGGCGTTTCCTCCCTAATGACTGCCCGGCCTTTGCGCCGGGCATTTTTTTGTCCTGTGCGGCCGCACGTTCCGACGGCCGGGAAACACATCGCAACATGGTGACAACATCGCGATGGGACGGTCCCTGCGACCGCCTTCGGTCGCCACGTCTGGGAGGACAAGACGCAGATGACTTTCGCCAAACTGTTCGGAACCGCCGCCCTGGCCGCCGCCGCCCTGAGCCTGACCGTCGCGGCTCCCGCCTCCGCGCGGGATTCGCATCACCGCCATGAGCACAAGGTCTGCAAGTGGGAGCGCCATCACGGTCACAAGCAGAAGGTCTGCCGCTGGGTGCACAACTAGCCCAAACGGTGGTCCGGGCGGGGCGGGCGCCCGGACATCCTTCACGGACCACAGTTTGATCGACGCGCCCGCGCGCGCGCCGTAAGCTCGGACTTCAAGAGACCCGATCGTCGGCGACCCGGCGATCCCAGTGGAGACCGAGTATGGACAAGGCCGAAATCAATCGCGTCGTCGAGCGACACAAGGCCGAACAGGAGGCCCTCGACCAGCGCCTGGAGGCCCTGCGCAGCGGCAAGCTGCAGGTCGGCTCGCGCACGGACGACGGCGCGGTGCAGGACGAGACCCACGTCCACATCAGCGAACTGGAACGGCTGCGTCAGTGGCTCGCCGAGAACGTCGCGCGCTACGAGGCGTTGCTGGGCGCCTAGGCCCGGGACCTGTCAGGCCTGGGGCGCGTCGTTCCTCAGGCCCTGCAGCCCCACCATGCCGATGGCGGCCATGAGCCGGTCAACCGTCACGCCCTCGACGGTCGGGACCCACTTGGCCAGCCAGATCAGCATGCCCAGCAGCAGCTGGACCACCAGCGACGACTCGCACGGCGTGATCGACCCGTCCGCCATGCCGTCCTGGATTATCCGTTCCAGGCGGCGGGTCAGGTGCTCGCTGCAGGCGGCGATCGCGTCGCGCTGATCCTCGTCCAGATAGGACCGGTCGCCGAAATAGAGCAGGGGGCCGTTGCGGGCGGACTCTACCAAGAGCGCCCGCAGGAAGCGTTCCAGTCTTTCGAAACCGGCGCCGCCGTCCTGGTTGGTCTCGCTGAGGACCCGCTCGAACCGCTCCAGCGAACTCTGGTGGCAGGCGAAGACCAAGGCCTGCTTGTTGGGGAAATAGTAGTAGAGCGCCGCGTCGCGCAGATCGAGCGCCGCCGCGATCTCGGTCATGGTGGCCAGGGCGTAGCCCTTGACGTTGATGATCTCGGTGGCCGCCCGGAGGATGGCGTCCCGCTTCTTGGCCGATTTCGGGCTGTGCGACAGCGGTTTGTGACCGTCCGGCGTGGCCGTTACGGTCTCGTCTTCCCCGGTCAAGGTTGCGCGCTCCCCTGGTGTTCTCTTTACGGAACTTCCGCAGTGGTAGCGGTCTGACACCGCTTTGGGCAAGCACGCTGAAGAACGATGTTCCATTTCATCCTAAAATTTCTAACTTGCTCTAGAATATCTGGGGTGTACTAGAATCTGCCTTGGGACGTGAAAGCGCCGAAACAGGCGCTCGCGGCCGCGGGGGAAACTGAATGGCCGCGAACGCCGCGCAGGACCGAGTCCGCGTCCTCATCGAGGGCGACGTGTCGCGCGATGTCATCGCCGTACCGCTCAACCGAATCCGAAATCGCCGAGCCGCTCGTGTCCTCACGGGACGGGCCGGTGCGCGTCGCGATCGCTTCGCACGCTGAAAACAAGAACAGATCCCAGGGAGAATAACGTGAAGAAGGTGCATTTCGTCGGCGCGTCGTTGCTGGCCCTGGCCGTGGCGGGTCCCGCCCTGGCCCAGGACCAGACGCCGCCGCCCGCCAACGCCGCGACCGTCGAGGAGATCATCGTCACGGCGACCAAGCGCGAGCAGACGCTGCAGGACGTGCCGATCTCGGTCGCGGTCACCGGCCAGAAGACCCTCGAGCGGGCCCAGATCCGCGACCTGATCGACCTGCAGTCGGTCGTGCCGTCCCTGAAGGTCCAGCAGTTCAACGCCGCCAGCCAGACGAACTTCGTCATCCGCGGCTTCGGCAATGGCAACGGCAACGACGGCATCGAAAGCTCGGTGGGCGTGTTCATCGACGGCGTCTACCGTTCGCGTTCGGCGGCGGCCCTGGACGACCTGCCCGAGGTCGAGCGCATCGAGGTGCTGCGCGGCCCGCAGTCGACCCTGTTCGGCAAGAACGTGTCGGCGGGCGCGATCAGCATCGTGACCAAGCAGCCGCAGTTCGAGTTCGGCGGCAAGGCCGAGGTCACCCTGGGCAATTACGACACGCGTCAGGTGAAGGCCACCGTCACGGGACCGCTGAGCGACACGGTCGCCGTGCGCCTGTCTGGCGGCATGAACGAGCGTGACGGCTACGCCACCAACCTCACCACCGGCAACGACGTCAACGACCGCGACCGCTGGTCGATCCGCGGCGACCTGCTGTGGGTCCCGACCGACCAGACCCAAGTCCGGATCATCGCCGACTACAACAAGATCACCGAAGTCTGCTGCGCGGTGAACTCGATCTACAACGGCCCGGCCACCCAGTTCATCGGCGCGCCTCCGCCCTTCGGCCTGGGCAAGCCGATCAGCGATCCGAACAAGATCTTCGACCGTGACGTGGTCTTCAACACCGACCCCTCCAACCGACTGACCGGCAAGGGGATCTCGGGCCAGCTCGACCAGGACCTGGGCTTCGCCAAGCTGACGGCGATCACCGCCTATCGCGAACAGACCAGCGCCTCGTACCAGGACGTCGACTTCACCGGCGCCGACCTGGCCAACAAGGACGACGGCAACGACATCAAGACCTTCACCCAGGAACTGCGCCTGGCCTCCAGCAGCGACGGCCCGTTCAACTGGCTGATCGGCGGCTTCTACCAGGACGAGAAGCTGCAGACCGGCCGGACGATCAACTACGGCTCCGACATCCGCGCCTACGCTGAGGGCCTGAGCGGCCAGGTTCCGGCCGCCTTGCTGGCCGCCCTACCGGCGGGCATCCGCCCGGCGCTGACGGGCAAGTCCAATCTCTACGCCCTGGAGTTCCTGCAGAGCCTGGTGACGCCGTCGATCCATCCGGGCTCGACCTACTTCCAGGCCGGCCAGGGCATCGACGACGACTATTCGATGAAGCAGCGGTCCTATTCGCTGTTCGGCCAGGCCGACTACAAGATCACCGACAAGCTGACGATCACCGGCGGCCTGTCCTATCTGAACGACCGCAAGCGCGTGGTCTCGGACGTGGTGCTGCGCGACCCGTTCTCGGCCCTGAACCTGCAGAACGTTCCGCAGTTCACGGCCCTGGGCCTGCCGGCCAACCTCTACGGGGCCCTGGGCAGCCTGCAGTTCTACTACGGCAACACCACCAACCACGCGCCGGTCAACTTCCCCAACGCCAACGAGTCGGGCGAGCTGAAAGGCGACAAGGTCACCTATGCGGTCCGCGCCGCCTACGACTTCGGCTGGGTGAACGCCTATGTCAGCTATTCGACGGGCTGGAAGGCCGGGGCCTACAACCTGTCGTCCGACAGCCGGCCGCCGAACGCCAACGGCGTGGGCCGCACCGCCGCGCCCGAGGACGTCAGCGTCTACGAGGCGGGCCTGAAGGCCAACTTCCAGGGCGGCTACCTGAACCTCGCGATCTTCGACCAGTCGATCAAGGGCTTCCAGTCCAACGCCTACACCGGCATCGGCTACAGCCTGGTCAACGCCGGCGAGGAGTCGGTGAAGGGCTTCGAGGTCGACAGCGCCTACCGGCCGCTGGACTGGCTGTCGCTGACGGCGTCGGCGACCTATCTGGACCCGACCTACGACTCCTTCACCGGCGCGGCCTGCGTGAACTACGACACCGCCCGCTGCCCGGTGAACCCGGCCACCGGCCTGCGGCCCAACTTCCGCGACCTGACCGGCGACAAGCCGGCCGGGATCCCCAAGTGGACCGTCTCGACCTCGGCCACCGTCTCGCACGACCTGGGCAAGGGCTACGCCGGCTATCTGCGCGTCGAGTACGACTACACCGGCAAGGTGCAGCTGAGCGAGACGACGCCGCCGGACGTCGGGACCTGGGGACAGAACGTCGTCAACGCCAGCCTGGGCGTGACCGACGACGCGCACGGGCTGGAGCTGACCTTCTGGGGGCGCAACCTGACCGACGACGAGAGCCTGATCGCCACGTTCCCGACCGTGGCCCAGGACGGCAGCTACAGCGGCTATCCCACCCCGCCGCGCACCTACGGCGTGACGCTGCGCAAGACCTTCTAGTCCTCCCCGGACACGGCCAGACTTCGCCGCCCGGTCCCTCGCGGATCGGGCGGTTTTCTCTTGGGCTGTCGGTGGGAGAAGGAATGGTGCCGGATGCAGGGATCGAACCCGCGACCTTCGGTTTACAAAACCGCTGCACTACCGCTGTGCTAATCCGGCCCGCCGCTCGCCGAACGGGGCGTTCTCCTTAGCCGCATCGGCGGGGAGGGGGCAAGGGCGGCCGCGACGTGATCCATTGCCGCGTCATCAAAGCAAGCTAAGGTGCTTCCAAACAATCGTTTGGAGGGATGGATGCGGAATCGGCTGACGATGGCGGCGGCGATGGCGGCGATCGCCTTGGCCCCGATGACGGCGCACGCGGCGCCCAAACCGGCGCCCGCCGCGATCCTGGCTCCCGCGACGCCCGAGGCCGAAGGCTTCTCGTCCGAACGCCTCAAGCGCCTGGACGGCTACATGCAGGGCCTGGTCTATCAGGGTCACCTGCCGGGCGCGATCACGCTGGTCGCGCGCCATGGCAAGGTCGTCAGCTACGAGACCTACGGCAAGAAGGCCATCGGCGGCGCGCCGATGGCCAAGGACACGATCTTCCGGATCTATTCCCAGACCAAGCCGGTGACCGGCGTGGCGATGATGATGCTGTTCGAGGAGGGCAAGTGGCGGCTGGACGATCCGGTCACCAAGTTCGTGCCCGAGTTCGCCCATCTGCAGGTCTACAAGGGCCAGAACCCCGACGGGACCTTCATCACCGAGCCGGCGACGCGCGTGCCGACCATGCGCGAGATCATGAGCCACACCGGCGGTTTCGCCTATGGTCTGCGTACGGATCAACCGGTCGAGAAGGCCTATCGGGACAGCGGCCTGCTGGGTTCGAAGACCCAGGCCGAGTTCCTGGACAAGCTGGTCAAGCTGCCCCTGGCCAGCCAGCCGGGCACGGAATGGCGCTACAGCGTCTCGGTCGACATCCAGGGCCTGATCGTCGAGCGGCTGTCGGGCATGAGCCTGGCCGACTTCATGAAGAGCCGCATCTTCGATCCGCTGAAGATGACCGACACGGCCTTCTACGTCCCCGCGGCCAAGAGCGATCGCCTGGCGGCGCTCTACATCCCCGATCCCAAGACCCGCAAGCTGGTCCCGGCCGACAACTTCATGGTGCTGGACGTCACCAAGCCGCCGGTGATCGCCTCGGGCGGCGGCGGCCTGGTCTCGACCACGGCCGACTACGCCCGCTTCGCCCAGATGCTGCTGAACGGCGGCGAGCTGGACGGCGCGCGCATCCTGTCGCCAGGCACGATCAAGCTGATGGCGTCCAACCATCTGAGCGACATCGTGATGGCCGCGCCCGACGCCTCGTTCTCGCCCGCCAAGGGCGTGGGCTTCGGCCTCGACTTCGCGGTGGTCACCGATCCGGCCCGGGACGGCACGCTGCAAGGCGAAGGGACCTACAGCTGGGGCGGGGCGGCCGGGACCTGGTTCTGGATCGACCCGGAGAACGACCTCTTCATGCTGGGGATGATCCACATCCTGGCCAAGGACATCGATCCGGCCCTGGCCAAGATCAGCGATGACGCCTCGACCCTCGTCTATCAGGCCCTGGTCGATCCGGCGAAATAGGCAGGCCCTCGAAGGCCAACGAAAACAAAGCTTAGGGAGCCCGTCATGAAGGCCGCCGTCTATTACGAAACCGGTTCGCCGGAAGTGCTGAAGTACGAGGACGTCGCCGATCCGCCCTGCTATCCGAGCGGGGTGGTGATCCGCGTCGAGGCGGTCAGCATCGAGGGCGGCGACACCCTCAACCGCGGCGGCGGTCCGATGGCGGGTAGCCCGCACATCGTCGGCTACCAGGCGGCCGGCGAGATCGTCGAGGTCGGGGCCGAGGTCACGCACCTGAAGGTCGGCCAGAAGGTGGTGACCGTGAACGCCTTCGGCTCGCACGCCGAGCTCCGCAGCGTGCCGGCCCGCAACGCCTGGCCGATCCCCGAAGGGTTCGACGTCCGGGAAGCCGCGGCGATCCCGGTGCCGTTCGGCACGGCGCACGAGTGCCTGTTCGGGGCCGGCCATCTGAAGTCCGGCGAGACCGTGCTGGTCCAGGCGGGAGCCGGGGCCGTGGGCGTGGCGGCGATCCAGCTGGCCAAGCGGGCCGGGGCGACGGTGTTGGCCACCGCCTCCAGCGACGAGCGCCTGGAACGCTTGAAGCCCTTCGGCCTGGATCACGGGATCAACTATCGCCGCGACGACGTGGTCGAGCAGGTGATGAAGCTGACCAAGGGCGCCGGCGTCGATCTGGTGGTCGATCCGGTCGGCGGCCAGACCCTCCAGGCCAGCATCCTGGCCCTGGGCTATCGTGGCCGGATCTCGCTGGTCGGCCAGGCGGGCCGCGAGCCGACCAAGGTGGACGTGTCGTCGCTGATGGGCGGCAACCGCAGCCTGACGGGCGTGTTCCTGGGCGCCGAAATCATGACCGACCGCGTGCACGACATGATCCAGACCCTGATCGACGAGGCCGCGCGCGGCGAGCTGAAGGTGCTGATCGACCGGACCTTCCCGCTGTCGGAGGCCGCCGCCGCCCACGCCTATATCGAGAGCCGCCAGGCCGTCGGCCGGGTGCTGTTGATCCCATGACCAATCGCGTCCTGGCCCATACGGGCGCCAAATATCCGATCGTCCAGGCCCCCATGGGCTGGATCGCCCGCTATCCGCTGGCCAGCGCCGTCTCGCGGGCCGGCGGGCTGGGGATCATCGAGACCTCGTCCGGCGAGACCGAGACCTGCAAGGCCGAGATCCGCAAGATGGCCGACAGCGGCCTGCCGTTCGGGGTGAACCTGCCGATCCTGTTCCTGAAGGACGACGCCATGCTGCGCTTCGTCTGCGAGAGCGGCGTGAAGTTCGTCACCACCTCGGCCGGCAGCCCGGCCAAGTTCGTGGGCCCGCTGAAGGACGCCGGCATCGTCGTCTATCACGCCGTCCCCACGGTCGACGCGGCGGTCAAATGCGTCGAGGCCGGCATCGACGGCCTGGTGGTCGAGGGCGCCGAGGGCGGGGGCTTCAAGAACCCCGAGGAGGTCTCGACCCTGGTGCTGCTGCAGGCCATCCGCGCCCGGGTGGACGTGCCGCTCATCGCCGCCGGCGGCATCTGCGACGGCCGAGGCATGGCCGCCGCCTTCGCCCTGGGCGCCGAGGCCGTGCAGATGGGCACCCGTTTCGTCAGCGCCGCCGAGAGCCCGGTCCACGCCAATTACAAGGCCGCGATCACCGGTTCCAAGGAGACTGGCACCTGGGTGCTGAACAAGAAGGCCAGCCCCTGCATCCGCGCGCTGAAGTCCGAGCGGACCCGTGAAATCCACGAAGCCGGCCTGATGCCGCCCGACGCCCTGAAGGGCATCCTCGGCGTCTATTTCGGCGGCGACATGGAGGCGGCGCCCGCCCTGGCGGGCCAGACTGTCGGCCTGATCGACGAGGTCAAGCCGGCCGCCCAGATCATCGACGAGACCGTCGCCCAGTTCTTCGACATCACCCAGCGGATGGGCGCGCTCGCCGCCGGCCGCAGCTTCTGAGAGACCGATCCCATGATGCAGAATCTGTTTTCCCTGAAGGGCCGCGTGGCCCTGGTCACCGGCGGCTCGCGCGGCATCGGCAAAATGATCGCCGAGGGTTTCCTGACCTACGGCGCGCGCCGCGTGTACGTCTCGGCCCGCAAGGCCGCGGCCTGCGACGCGACGGCCGAGGAGCTGTCGGCCCTGGGCGAGTGCATCTCGTTGCCGGCCGACGTCTCGACGCTGGAGGGCATCAACGGCCTGGTGGCGCGGATCGCCGAACGCGAGGACAAGCTGGACATCCTCGTCAACAACGCCGGCGCCGCCTGGGGCGCGGCGTTCGACGAATTCCCCGAGAGCGGCTGGGACAAGGTCGTGGACCTGAACATGAAGACGCCGTTCTTCCTGACCCAGGCCCTGATCGGCCACCTGCGGGCGGCGGGCAAGGAGCACGTGGCCAAGGTGATCAACATCGCCTCGATCGACGGCCAGTCGGTGGCCCGCGAGGAGACCTATCCGTATGGCGCGTCCAAGGCGGGCCTGCTGCACATGACCAAGCGCATGGCCCTGCGGCTGGCGCCCGACAACATCGCCGTCAGCTGCATCGCCCCGGGGGCGTTCGCCTCCGACATGAACCGGGTCGCCCGCGACCATGCCGAGGCGGTGTCGAAGGCCATTCCGGCGGGCCGGATCGGCACGACCGAGGACATGGCGGGGACGGCGATCTTCCTGGCCTCGCGGGCCGGGGACTATGTGACGGGCTCGGCCGTCACCGTGGACGGCGGGGTGTCGTTCGCGCGCTAGGGCGCTCAGGGCTTGCCCGGGCTGGGGAAGCCGCCCAGCTCGGCGGGTTCGGCGTCGCTGAGCTCGACCCCGGCGTTGGAGCCGCAGCCGACCGGCTTGGGCGGACGCGCGCCGCGCTCGCGGGCCGACATCAGGGCCCAGCCGCCGGGCTTGAGGATCTCCAGCGGCGAGAAGCGCGCCTTGTAGGCCATCTTCTCGCTGCCCGGCACCCAGTAGCCCAGATAGACGTAGGGCAGGGCGTTCAGCTGGGCCTGCAGGATGTGGTCCAGGATGATGAACGAGCCCAGGCTGCGCTTGGTCAGGCTGGGGTCGTAGAAGCTGTAGACCAGCGACAGGCCGTCGGCGAGCACATCGACCAGCACGCAGGCGATCAGGTCGCCCGGGCCGCGGTCCTTCGAGCGCAGGCGGTATTCGATCAGGTGGGTGCGGACCGCCGTGTCCTCGACCATGGCCACGTAGTCGGGCCAGGTCATCTCGGCCATGCCGCCGTCGGCGTGGCGGGTCAGCAGGTAGCGGCGCAGCAGTTCGAACTGCTCCAGCGTGGCCTCGGCCTCGACCAGGTGGCGTTCCAGGTCGGCGTTGCGGGTCAGGACCTTGCGTTCCGAACGCGAGAAGACGTAGTCGCCGGCCGGGGCGCGCGCCGACTGGCAGGCGCGGCAGGTCTCGCAGGCGGGGCGGTAGGCGATGTTCTGCGAGCGGCGGAAGCCGACCTGGGTCAGGCTGTCATTGACCGTCGGACCGTCGGATAGCGGCAGGTGGGCGAAGACCTTCCGTTCCTCGCGGCCGGGCAGATAGGGGCAAGGCGTGGGCGCCGTGAGGAAGAAGCGCAGCTGTCGCGTCGGAAAATGCTGCGTCACGGAAAGCGCCCGATCCCTCTAGTGGCCTGGAGCCTGAGGGCAGGCTCCATTCTTAACACTTAGAGCGTGGCAGGCGCCGAAACCGGCAACCACTTTCGGCTGCCACGCTCTAACCCGCGTAACCGGGCTGAAACACGATTAGGCGGCATCCGCGACGGTTGCGCAAGCTGTGCAGCACGCTTGAGCGTCATCACTTCACGGGACGCCTCAGAGCCCATCGGGAAGCACCGGCTTTTCGCGCAGGAGCACGATGGAGATGCGGCGGTTGCCGGGCAGGGTGGGATCGTCCGCGTACAGCGGCTCGGAATTGGCCTTGCCCGAGACCTGGTAGATGCGGTCCTCGTCCACCCCGGCGCCGCGCAGGATCTGACGCGAGGCGTCGGCGCGGCCGGCCGACAGGGCCCAGTCGCCGTCGGCGCGCTTGCCGGCCGAACTGGCGCTGGTGTGGCCCGAGATGGTGATGCGGTTGGGCAGCTGGTTGATCACCTTGGCCACCGCGCGCAGCAGGATGCGGGCCCGGTCGTTCGGGTCGCGCGAGTTCTCCTTGAACATCGAGCGGCCGTCCTGGTCGACCAGCTGGATGCGCAGGCCTTCCGGGGTCTGGTCGATGAGGATCTGCTTGGACAGCTCGGCCAGTTCCGGCATCTCCTGCAGCGACTGGCGCAGCGACTGGGCGGCCGAGGCGAAGCTGTCCTGCTCCTTCTTGGCCAGGGCGTCGCGCAGGGCCTGCTCGCTGGCCGAGTCGAGATTGGCCGAGGCGGTGCTCTGGCCGTCCTTGTCGGTTTCCTTGGGGGCTTCGGGGGCCATCTGCTGGATGACCGACATCTTGCCGTCGGCCTTGGCGCCGTCGTCGCCCAGCGAGGTGCCGCCCAGGATGCCGCCCGAGCCGCTGGTGCTGGACGAGATCGAGGCCGGCGCGAAATAGTCGGCGATGCCCTGCTTCTGCTCGGGGCTGGTCGTGTTCAGCAGCCACATCAGCAGGAAGAAGGCCATCATCGCGGTCACGAAGTCGGCATAGGCGACCTTCCAGGCGCCGCCATGGTGACCATGGCCGCCGCCCTTCTTGACCTTCTTGATGACGATGATCGGCTGGTCGCCGCTGACGGCCATTGCACTTAAGCCTGTTTAACCCTGTTCGAGCGAAGGTGAGGGGCGGACGTTAAAATGCCGTTGCGATCCGGCCCGCGAAGGGCGATGTCGGGCCTCTTCCAAGAGGAGTTTCCGACATGAAGACGGCGTTCATCGGCCTGGGCGTGATGGGTTTCCCGATGGCGGGCCATCTGAAGGCCGCCGGCCACGAGGTCACCGTCTTCAACCGCACGCCCGAAAAGGCCGCGCGCTGGGTCGAAAAGCACGGCGGCGCGTCCAAGCCGACGATCGCCGAGGCGGTAGCGGGGGCCGAGCTGGTCTGCCTGTGCGTCGGCAACGACGACGACGTCCGCGGCGTGGTGGCGCAGGTGCTGCCGGCCATCGCGGAAGGCGGGGTGATCGTCGACCACACCACCACCTCGGCCACGGTGGCCCGCGAGATGGACGCCGCCGCCCGGGCCGTGGGCCGCTGGTTCGTCGACGCCCCGGTGTCGGGCGGCCAGGCGGGCGCCGAGAACGGCCAGCTGACGATCATGGCCGGCGGCGACGCGGACGCCTACGCTCGCGTCGAGCCCGTCCTGATGGCCTACGCCAAGGCCATCCGCCCGATGGGGCCCTCGGGCGCGGGCCAGCTGACCAAGATGTGCAACCAGATCGCCATCGCCGGCGTGGTCCAGGGCGTGGCCGAGGCCCTGCACTTCGCCAAGCGCGCCGGTCTGCCCACCGACGACGTCCTGGCGGCCATCTCCAAGGGCGCGGCCCAATCTTGGCAGATGGAGAACCGCTGGAAGACCATGTCGGAGGGCAAGTTCGACTTCGGCTTCGCGGTCGACTGGATGCGCAAGGACCTGGGGATCGCCCTGGCCGAGGCGGGCGTGAACGGGGCCAGGCTGGAGGCCACGGCGATGATCGACGGCTTCTACGGCGAGGTTCAGGCGATGGCCGGGAACCGTTGGGACACCTCCAGTCTGGTGGCGCGGTTGGAGAAGTAGGGGGGTTTTCTGCTCCTCGATGCGGCGCCCACTTGCCCCCTACGGACCGCTTCGCGGTCATAGGGGGAAGAGCCCTCCGGCTGGCGCGGCGCGAAGGCTCCGCCCCCTACGGGGGCGGACAGGCGGCGAAGCCGCCAGGTGGGGGCAAGTGAGTGAGCCACGGCTTTTCGGCCTCACGCCTTCGCTGTGAGTTGGAAAGGGACGCGGAGCGCCGGACATCGTCCGGAAGAAATTAGAGAATACCGTTTCGACGAAGCCCGATCGCTCCGCGCGGTCGTTATCCGGAAGCGCGGCGGCGCTGAGCCCTGTTCGGACCTCGCCGCCTTGAAGCCTCCGACGGGCGGGCTGGAGCAACGATCCCCAGTCCCGGACCGCGAGCGTCTCATCGCCCGCCTGCTGCTCAACCGGCCCCCATCCAACGCTGTATCCGTGTTCCGAGCCCAGCCGGCACCAGATGGA